>ERZ827440.945-NODE-945-length-36026-cov-7.341442_pt1 | contig 36026 bp, 31 predicted proteins | sample MGYA00519774_ERZ827440 | MGnify/ENA primary metagenome ERZ827440 (study PRJEB31778, sample SAMEA3449302) | human gut metagenome | biome: human gut; feature: human-associated habitat; material: faeces | place: United Kingdom | collected 2010/2012 ... | reverse complement strand
CGGATATCCTAAAAATCCATATGTTACACTTTCTCCAAATAATTCTCTTTTTTGTGCGATTTCTGTTTTAACCGTTGGATTTCTTTCTAGTCTAGCTATTGTTACTAAATTAGAATAAAACACTGTTAGTTCAGCTGTTTCAGGTACCATTGATTGCACATATATTGTTGTTTTTGTAGGGTCTATTCCTACTGATAAATAATCAATTGCTACTTCTCTTACATTTTTTCTTACTTTTTCTGGATTGTTAAAGTTATCTGTTAATGCTTGTACATCTGCAATTAATATATATGTATCATATTTTCCACTTTCTTGTAATTCTACTCTCTTTTTCAAAGATCCAAAATAGTGTCCTATATGTAATCTCCCAGTTGGTCTATCTCCTGTTAATATTCTCTTTTTTTCCACTTTTCCTAGCTCCTTCCTTATTCTTTAATTTTTGTTTATTTTTATTTTAATATATTTATTTCTATCTTAGTTTTTTCTTTATTTTGTTTAGCTTAGCATATTATACTACATTTTTGTAAATTTTACCATAGTTATATAATAATATTATTTTTTAGATACATATTAAGAGGAAGTCTAATAGACTTCCTCTTTGTTTGCTTATTTCAGGATAATTAGCCCTCCATCAGGTAACAAGTATTCTTCTTCTGCGTTTGCATTTAAACTAAATATTTTACTACTTTCTAAATTCTTTTTAAATTTTTCTGGTATCCATATATCTCTTGGGTATTCTGATGAGTTTGTTGCCACAAATATTTCGTTTTCTTTTCCACCTCTTTCAAATGCATACAATCCTTTTTCATGATATAAAGTTTTAGGTTCATAGCCCTGTCCTTTATATAGATTTCTAATCTTTCCAAGTTCTTGTACAAACCTTAGAAATTGTAAATCCATTTCTTCCTCATTTTTTGGGAAACATTTTCTGTTAAATGGGTCTTTTCCTCCATGCATGCCTATTTCGTCACCATAGTATATACATGGATTTCCAGATAAGAAATATTGCAGAATCATCGCTACTTTAAGTTTTGATATAGCCTTTTCATATTCTTCTAGAGATAGTTTATCATTTTCAAATTGAAATTGTCTAAAATCATCTACTAAAAATGCCCTTCTGCCATTTTTTATAACATGCCATCTGGAACCATCTTTGTCAATTTCCCAAATTCTGTCTGGCTTTTCTCTTCTCATTTTTCCAGAAAGTATTGTTATTACTCTTATTATATCATGTGTACTTAGAGATGTTAATGATATATCTCTTGCACTTTGTGGATAATACTTTTCTAAAACATTTAATGTGTCAACTAAACATTTATCGTCTTGATCTGCAACAAACCTCAGTATTCCTTCTGTTAAAGGATAATTGGTAACTCCATCAATTCCTCTTTTTAAAACTTCTTGTGGGGCCAGATGCCAATACTCTCCAATAATCAGGTGTTTTCCATAGTGGTTTGCTCTTTTCTTTATGCCTTCTAAGAAAAATGGTTGCAAAGATTCCGCTAAATCTAGCCTAAATCCATCTACATAAGAAGCAAATGTATCAATTACTCTATTATCACCATATGCATATTGCTGAAAATCAGGATTATTTTGATTAAATATTGGCATATCTTTAAATTCTCCATACCAATACTGGTAATTTCCTTGATCATCAATATAAAACCATGAGCGATATTTTGAATTTGGATTTTTTAATGCTTCTTGGAAAATCGGATTATCACTACTGCAATGATTTAATGCAATATCCAATATAACTTTTATTCCATTTTCATTTGCTTTTTCGTGTAATTCTTTTAAATCCTCAAATGTTCCTGCATCTGGATCTATTTTCATATGGTTTGTTGAGGCATATCTTTCATACCGATACAAACATTCATTAATTGGTGATAAATATAATATTCCCACACTTAAACTTTTAAAATATGGTATTTTTTCAATAATTCCTTTTATGTTTCCACAAAAAAAGTCATTATTATGAAATTCTCCTTTTGCATTTCTTCTCCAATCAGGCATCTCTCCCCAAATTCTATAATTTCTACCTGGTTCTTTTCCTGAACCATATCCTTCTGCTTTATTAAATCTATCAACAAAAATTTGATAGACAATTTTGTCTTTGGCCCAATCTGGTGTTCCTAAATCTTGCTGTGTTACTAGAACACTCCAATATGGTGATTCTTCTTCTGGTTTTAAGAAAAATGGTTTGTCTGTTGCTCTACTAATTTTTATTGCAACCTTTTTTCCATCTATTTCTAAAATAAAAAAGAAGTAATATGTTCCAAGTTTTGGTAATTGTACTTTTGTACTGTACTTGATTTTATCACTTTCCTCTTTTTTCATTTGTTGTATTATAGATGGACTCTCTCCTTCCCGATTGAACAATACTTGGCAATTTCCTAGTTTTTTTACCTGTTTTGAAATTTCTACTTTTACTTCGAAATCTCTGTCAATTTCTGCTTCTTTTTTTACCAAAACATTAATGATATTTTCCTTCATCTTGCTCCTCCTTATTTGTTTTGCTAATAATAATTACTTGTTACTTTATCATACCATAAGCATATTATTAATTTACAATATTTGTCGAAGTTTGTCAAACAAAATCATTCATAAATATAATTTTTCATTTTTACAATAAAAGTACCAATTTTTTTATTGGTACTTTTACACTTTATTTATCATTCATTTCTTTTTCACCATTATATTCATTTACTAGGTATAATGGTCTGTTTTTTGTTTCATTAAATATTCTTCCTAAGTATTCGCCAATTATTCCAAATAATAATATTTGTATTCCTGAGAAAAATAGTATTAATAATATAATTGCTTGGAATGCTTGTATTGCTTCATGAATTATAAAGCTTTTGGCTATTACATATACAAAATATACAAATAATACTATAAAAGTTGGTATTGCAATAAATGTTGATATTCTTAATGGTGATGTTGTAAGTGATGTTATTCCATCAATTGCTAAATCCATTAATTTAACATAGTTCCATTTTGTAGAACCTGCAACTCTTGGATCTCTGTCATATAAAACTTCTTTTTTCTTATATCCTATCCAGCTAAACATACTTTTTGTGTTTCTTTGTGATTCTCTAAGTTTTCTTAATGCATTTACACATCTTCTATCTAGAAGCCTAAAGTCCCCTGTATCTTCTTGTATTTCAACTTTAGTTACATGTTGTAAAACTCTGTAATACATTTTTGATGTAAATTTTTTTAACCATGTTTCTCCTTTTCTTGAACGTCTTTTGGCATATACATCATCATATCCTTGTTCCCAATATTTAACTAATTCTGGTATTAATTCTGGTGGGTCTTGTAAATCTGCATCCATAAATACAACACAATCACCTGTTGCGTAATCAAGCCCTGCTATCATTGCAATTTCTTTCCCAAAATTTCTAGCAAAATCCACATAACATATTCTTTCATCTTTTTGTCTTAATTCTTTTATTATTTCAATAGTTTTATCTTTACTTCCGTCATTTACAAAAAGAACCTCAAATTGATAATTTTCCATGCTATTCATTAACTTTGTTAATCTTTCATATAACATTGGTAAAGATTCTTGTTCATTGTATGCTGGTATTATAATACTTATTTTTTTCATATATATCGCTCCTTTTATATCTATTCTAAGCCTTCTTTTGTATTATTTTTAAATGCAAAAAATTTACTAATAAAAAAGTTTAATATAATTACAATTACAGTAAGTCCTGCTTTTATTATAATATTAGGAATTGGTAAATTAAACAATAGAAGTCCCCCTACAAATTCTAAAACCATTGTAAATGCTCTTCCTAACATAAATTTACAAAATTGTTGTATTCTTTCTTTTAGATTTTTAGCATTCGCGTGAAAAACTAAATCTTTATTAGTTATATATGCAAATATTACTGCTAATAATATTGCTATAAAATTAGCTATATTTTCATCCCAATGTAATAAACTATTCATTACATAAAACGATACTAAATTTACTAGTGTTGTTAATACTCCAAATACTATGTAAAGTATTACTTCTTTTGTTAATATTTTTTTTAATAGTTCTTTTATCTTTTTCATATATCAAATAATTCTCCTAACGGTCTTTCTTCATGTATTCTTTTTATTGTTTCTGCAAATAGTGGTGCTATTGATAACACTGTTATGTTGTCGATTTTCTTTTCATCTGTTAATGGTATTGTGTTTGTTATTACTAATTCTTTTATATCTGAATTTTTTATTCTTTCAATTGCAGGTCCTGATAACACTCCATGTGTGCATCCTGCATATATAGCTTTTGCGCCAAATTTATTAAGTACTTTTACTGTTTCTATCATTGAACCTGCTGTATCTATTTCATCATCAAATATAATTGCATTTTTATCTTTTACATCGCCTATTATTGTACTTGCAATCGCTCTATCGTCATTGCCTTCTCTTCTTTTATCTACTAATGCTATTGGACATTTAAAATATTCTGAATATTTATATGCTTTTTTAGAACTTCCTGCATCTGTTGCAACTATTACCATATTATCTAAGTTTTTCTTTTTAAAATAATCCTCTAGTAAATATTCAGCTGTTAACCTGTCACAATTAACGTTAAAATATGCTTGTATTGCAGGATTATGAAGGTCACATGTAATTACTCTTGTGGCTCCTGCTGCTTCTAATATTTCAGCCATTAGTTTTGCAGATATTGGCACACGAGGTTGATCTTTTTTGTCTGACCTTGAGTAAGGAAAATATGGTAATACAACATTTATATTTTTAGCTGATGCTCTTTTAGCAGCATCTATTGTAATTAATAACTCCATTATTCTTTCATTTACTGGTGGTTGTGTAGTTTGAACAATATACACATCACTTTCTCTTACTGTTTCTAAGATTTGTACAAAATTATTATCATTTTTAAATTTTATGTGATTTATTTTTCCTGGTTCTATTCCTATATAATCACATACTTCTTTTGTGAATTTTTCTGCTGTTGGGCAGGCAAATATTTTTAATTTATCCATAATATTTTTTATGGCATAATAAAAATTATGCCATATCTCCTTTTTTTAATATTTTTTATATAATTTTACAATTGTTCTGCAAATCCTTTTTGTAATTTTTTAAATATAAAATATCCTACTACTGTTAACGCTAAAGATATTCCTAATAATATTAATAATGCTTTCATGTTTGGCATTTGATGATAATAGAAAATATCTCTATAGCCATTTATTATATGTGTCATTGGATTTAATTGCATTAAGATTTGTAAACTATGTGGTAATTGTTCTAATTTATATACTATTGGTGTTCCATAAAATGCTGCCATTAAAATAATTCCAATAATGTGTTCTAAATCTCTAAAATATACTGTTATTGATGATACAATAAATGATATTCCTAATAATAATATATATTGTATTAATAATATAAATGGATATAATAATAAGTACCAAGAAAGTCCTACTGGTGAAAATATTACAAATGCTAGTATTATTATTGTTGAAATCATAAAGTTAACAGCTCCACTTGTTACTACTGATATTGGTAATATTTCTCTTGGAAAATATACTTTTTTAATAATATCTCCATTTCCTATTACAGTAAATGCTGACTGTGTTACAGCTGTTGTAAAATATGTCCATGGTATTAATGCTACACATACATAAATATAGTATGTTTGTTGATAATATGAATCTGATCCACCTGTTAATAATGCCCCAAATATTACAGAATATACAAGTAATTGTAATAGTGGATTTAGAAATGACCACATTACTCCTAATATTGAATTTTTATATCTTCCTCTTATTTCTTTTTTTACATTTGTTTTTAGTAATTCTCTATAATTATAAATTTTTTGAAATATATTCATATTTTAGTTATTCCTCCTAATTTTTAAGTAAAAATTAAAGCCAATATTTTATAAATTTTAGTTATTAAAAATCTTTTAAATATTTAAACCTTATCACCTTGTATAATATATTTATGTCGTAACTCTTAAGTATTCATTAACTACTTCGTTAGTATTCCCATCCATTCTAATTTTCCCATCATAAAGCCAGATTGCTCTATCACATAAATTTCTTACTGATTCCATACTATGAGTTACAAAAACCATTGTTTTACCTTCTTTTTTTAATTCTCTCATTTTGTTAAAACATTTTTCTTGGAAATGTTGATCTCCTACTGATAAAATTTCATCAATTAATAGAATTTCTGCATCTACATTTATTGCTACTGAAAAGGCTAGTCTCATATATTGTCCAGAAGAATAAGTTCTTACGGGATTATCTATTAGTTCCCCTAATTCAGAAAATTCAATTATTTGTTCTAATCTGCTATCTATTTCTTTTTTAGTTAATCCAAATATTGAAGAATTAAAATATATATTTTCTCTCCCTGAAAAATCCGGGTGAAAACCTGCACCTAATTCCAAAAGTGAAGTTAATTTTCCATGTGTTTCAATTGTTCCCTTATTTGGAAAAATTATTTGTGTCATTAATTTTAAAAGTGTTGATTTTCCACTTCCATTAACTCCTATTAGTGCTACTGTTTCTCCTTTTTTTATATCTATATTAATATCATTTAATATTTCTCTTTTTTCTCTTTTTTTATTTCTTCCTATAAATAAAAGTCTTTCTTTTAATGTATTTGCTCTATCATAGTAAACATTAAAACTCTTATATACATGATCAACCTTAATAGCTATATCATTATTTTCTTCTTTCATTTTTTGTCTCCTTTTGTCTTTTATTCGTTGATATTATATCATAAAATGCAATATTGTCAAATATATTTATATAAAATAAAAGCCTAAATATCAAGTTTTAATTCACTTGATATTTAAGCTTTTTACTATTCTACATCATCATTTATATTTATATTTTCCGTATCATTTTTTTGTTGTTTTTCATTGTCCTTTGTTTTTTCAATTTCTTCGTTTGTTTCTTCTTCTTTGCTTTCAACTTCTATTGTTTTATTTTCTTGTTGCTCTTTTTCTTTACCTTCTTCTGATGATATATTTGTTTTTTCTTGTTCTTCTATTTTATTTGGTTTTATCGCCCTTTCTTCTTGTTTTATTGATAATGTTTGCACTGTATCTTTTACTATTTTTATATTATTTCCTTTTACTTGTACTATATTTCCGTTTTTACATCTTCCTATTTCTCCTTGTGGTGTTATTTTTGCTGTTTGTGTTTTATTTATTTCTGGTGCTATATTATTTTTCCCTGTCAGTTTTACTTCTATATAGTATTCTTTCTTTGTGTCTAGATTTCCTATATATTTATCGAAATAATATTTTATTCCTCCTTCATACCCTACATACATTTTTGTTTCAAATTTTCCGTCTGTTGATTTTAGGCTTAACTCTGGTATTTCTCTTGGTGTTCTACATTCTCCTTTTACCCACTCTGCTACATATATATATCCACTTATATAATCTTGACCTGCTCCATTTTGGATTATTTGCATCTTATATAATTCTGTGTTTATATTTCCTTCATATGTATCTGCTTTTATTTTTATATTGTTTCCTTCTGTTACTACTTTGTCTCCATTTATCTTTCTTCCTATTTCTTCATCCTTTTTCATTCGTACTTCTTGCTTTTTGCTTTCTTCTGGTGCTATGTTTTTCTTTCCGCTAAGTTTGACTTCCATATAATATTCTTTATTTGTATCTAGGTTTCCTATGTATTTATCAAAATAATATTTTATTCCACCTTCATATCCTACATACATTTTTGTTTCATAACTTCCATCTCTTGCTTTTAATTTTATCTCTGGTATTTCTTTTGGTGTTTTACATTCTCCTTTTACCCATTCTGCTACATATATGTATCCACTTATATAATCTTTATCTCCACTTTGTATTACTTTTATTTGGTTTATTTCTGTGTTTATTGTTCCCTCATATAAACTGCTATCTGATATTTTTATCTTATTATCTTTACTTGTTACTGTTACAGTTCCGTTTTTACCTATATCGCTATTTCCAACTACAATTCTTTGTGTCTTTTGTTCATTTGTTGCTATATTATTTTTACTTGTCAATACTGCTTCAACAATATATTCTTTTGATACATCAAAGTCTGTTATACACTTATCAAAGTAATATTTTATACCACCTTCATATCCTACATATGCTGTTGTTTCAAATTTTCCATCTGTTGATTTTATTTTTATAGTTGGTATTGAATATGGTGTCTTACATTCTCCATTCACCCATTCTGCTATATATATATACCCACTTATATAATTTTCACCTTTCCAGTTTTGTATCAAATTCAATTTTATAAGTTCTGTATTTATCGTTCCTATATAGTTTAGTACAAAATTATCATTTTTAGCATTTACTGTTATATTGTTAAATTTACCTATAGTTTGAGTTCCTAACCTTAATTTTTGAGTTTTACTTACTTCACTTGCTATATTTTCTTCTGTTGTTAATCTAGCTTCTAAGTAATATTCTTTTGATACATCTAGGTATTGTATTATTTTGTCAAAATAATATGTAATTCCTTTTTCATATCCTATATATGTAACTATATTAACAGTTCCATCTGTTGATTTTAATCTTATTTCTGGCATTGATTTTGGTGTATTACCTGGGTTTCCTTCACCTATATATTCAGCTATATCTACATAACCTGATATATAATATTCTCCTCTAGCATTTTGAACTAATCCTATTTCATTTAATGTTGTATTTATTGTTCCTGAATACTTACCTTCTGAAAATACTATTTTGTTATTCGTAATTTTTATTGTTTTTCCTTGGAAATTTTCATTTAATGTTTTACTTGGTAATCTTAAATTTTGTGTTTTACTTGATTCACTTGCTATATTTTTATCACCTTGTAATATAACTTCTATGTAATATTCTTTACTTGTATCTAATTTAGAAATGTCTATGTCGAAATAATATTTAATATTTTCTTCATAATTAACATACATTTCTTTTGATATTTTTCCATCTGTCGATTTTAGTGTTATTTTTGGTGTTCTTTTTGGTTTTCCACAATTGCCATTTATATATTCTCCAATATACGCATATCCACCAATATAATCATTTCCATTATTTCCTTTATAACTATCTATACTAATTAACTCTGTATTTATTGTTCCACTATATTCACCTGTTGGCTCTGGTGATGCATCTTTTGGCATATTTTCATATACTGGAATAACAAATTCAAAATTTTTAGTTTGTTGTGCTCCAGTTATTTGATAATTTTTCAACAATATGCTTGCTTCACTTTTAGCTGCTAATAAATTTGTCATATATTGATGCCAGTATAAACTTCCATTTTTATTATATACACAAAATTTTTGTAAATACAAAGTATTTTGACCTACATCTATGTAATCTTCACCGACAAAGTTTCCTCCACCATTTATAGAAGCTGCCATACTTGTCCAACCTTCTTGTTTAGCTCTAATTAATCCATTTGTTATTACATTTGCCCTTCCACTTCCAGTTGCACCTATATTAAATAAATTATAATATCCTTCATATGTATTTCCATCTGTTCCTACATATTTTTTACCAGAACATAGTGGCGAAGTTCCAGCTCTTCCTTGTTCTTGAATTACCCTTGTAATCAAATGATATGCATTAAGTTTATTTTTTTTTGCTACATTTGTAAATGCTTCGATAGAACTTTCATCATTTTGTAAATATATAACCTTTTGCATTTGTAAAACTTTTCTTATTTCATCTTTACTAGTTCCTACTGTAGTATTTAATTTTTGAAATTGAAAAATATTAGTTGTATCTAAAGAATTACGTGGATCTATTACATATTCTACTGCTTCTTTAGATGCTCTGTACCAACCTGTATCATATAACTCAGTTCCATCTCTCCATTCTTCTTCTTGTGTTGTTTCAACTAAATTTCTTCCTGCTACTCCATATTCATTTTTTATTACAGTATTCCAATCTAACCCAGTATATAATAATTGTATATTAGGATATATTTTTTGTAATTCTTGTATTTTTTTCTTATATCCTGGATATTTACTTTCATCTATTCCATTTATATCTGTACTAAAATATGCTGTTTTTGCCTCTACTTTGTTTACTTCAAAACCTACTACTATAAATAATATTACTAACAAAATTGTTATAATTGTTATTTTTTTATTTTTCATTTGTTTTTCCTCCCTCTTTGCTAGTATATACTATTAAAATTCTATTTTCAACATTTTTCGATTAAGTTTTTACTGGTAAAATTTTTCAGCTTTATAATTACACTCGTAAAAAAAGAATATGCTGATTTCTTTTTATAAAATCTTTGCATATCCTTCTTTACTTTTTAGCTTATATCCTCTATTTTTTCTTGTTGTTCTTCATTTTCCTTTGGTTCTTCAATTTCTTCGTTTGTTTCTTTTTCTTTGCTTTCAACTTTTATTGTTTTATTTTCTTGTTGCTCTTTTTCTTTACCTTCTTCTGATGATATATTTGTTTTTTCTTGTTCTTCTATTTTATTTGGTTTTATCGCCCTTTCTTCTTGTTTTATTGATAATGTTTGCACTGTATCTTTTACTATTTTTATATTATTTCCTTTTACTTGTACTATATTTCCGTTTTTACATCTTCCTATTTCTCCTTGTGGTGTTATTTTTGCTGTTTGTGTTTTATTTATTTCTGGTGCTATATTATTTTTCCCTGTCAGTTTTACTTCTATATAGTATTCTTTCTTTGTGTCTAGATTTCCTATATATTTATCGAAATAATATTTTATTCCTCCTTCATACCCTACATACATTTTTGTTTCAAATTTTCCGTCTGTTGATTTTAGGCTTAACTCTGGTATTTCTCTTGGTGTTCTACATTCTCCTTTTACCCACTCTGCTACATATATATATCCACTTATATAATCTTGACCTGCTCCATTTTGGATTATTTGCATCTTATATAATTCTGTGTTTATATTTCCTTCATATGTATCTGCTTTTATTTTTATATTGTTTCCTTCTGTTACTACTTTGTCTCCATTTATCTTTCTTCCTATTTCTTCATCCTTTTTCATTCGTACTTCTTGCTTTTTGCTTTCTTCTGGTGCTATGTTTTTCTTTCCGCTAAGTTTGACTTCCATATAATATTCTTTATTTGTATCTAGGTTTCCTATGTATTTATCAAAATAATATTTTATTCCACCTTCATATCCTACATACATTTTTGTTTCATAACTTCCATCTCTTGCTTTTAATTTTATCTCTGGTATTTCTTTTGGTGTTTTACATTCTCCTTTTACCCATTCTGCTACATATATGTATCCACTTATATAATCTTTATCTCCACTTTGTATTACTTTTATTTGGTTTATTTCTGTGTTTATTGTTCCTTCATATAAACTGCTATCTACAAATTTTATAATATTTTTATTAGTTATTACTTTTATATTGTCTGTAGTTGTTCCAACTTCACCATTTATTGACATCTTAGCAGTTTGTTTTTTACTATTTTCATCAGCCATATTATTTGGATTTGTTAAATCAACTTCTATATAATATTCCCTCGTTTTGTCTAGTTTTTCTATATTTACATCATAATAATATCCAATTCCGTTTTCATAATTTACATACATATTTTTTTGTATTTTACCATCAGTTGATTTTAATGTCATTTTTGGTGTTGTTGATGGTTTCTTACAATCATTTCCAACCCATTCTGCTATATAAATATTTCCACTTATATAATTATCTCCCTTAGCATTTTGGATTATTTTCATTTGATTTAACTCTGTATTTATTGTTCCTATATAATTTAATACAAAATTATCATTTTTAGCATTTACTGTTATTACATCAAATTTTCCTATTTCTTTATTTCCAATAGCTAATTTTTGTGTCTTGTTTTTAGAAATGTTATCTTCTGTAGTTAATGATATTTCTATATAATATTCTTTTGATGTATCTAAATATTGTATATTTTTATCAAAATAATATTTAGCATTTCCTTCATATCCTACATAAGTTTTTAAATTAACAGTCCCATCTGTTGATTTTAATCTTATTTCTGGCATTGACCTTGGATTTCTAGAAACTCCATTTACTATTTCTTCTATATTTACAAATCCTGCTATATAATTTTCTTGTTTACTATTTTGTACTAATTTTACTTCTTCAACATTTGTTTTTATATCTCCAGAATATTCCCCTTCTGAGAATACAATTTTATTATTTATTGCTTTTACTATTCTCTCTTTATAATCCTGCTTTAAAGTCTTATTTGGTAGTGATACTCTTTGAATTTTCTTTGATTCTGGTGCTATATTTTTACTTCCTGTTAATTCAGCTTCTATATAATATTCTTTATTTAAATCTAATTTATCTATATTTGTATCAAAATAATATCTTATCATATTTTGATAACTAACAAACATTTCTTTATTTACTGTTCCATCTGTTGATTTTAATGTTAATTTTGGTGTTGTTGATGGTTTTCTGCAATCATTTCCAACCCATTCTGCTATATCTATATATCCACCTATGTAACTATTTCCTGATTTATTTTGTATATAATCTAATGTATATATACCAGTATTTATTGTTCCATAATAGTTTCTTCTAAATAATTCTTTATTCTTTATAATTGCTTTAGCATCTGCTTCAGCCATTTTGGTTAACATACTATCATTTAAATAATTGGCTCTATCATATGGGTTGTTTATAAATGCGTGTTCTACTAAAACTGCAGGGATATCTTTGTGTATTGGCCAACTTATAATTCCATAATAATCAGCAATTGTCCCGTCGGAATATTTATCATCCTCGCTGCCTATTCTTACTTTTGGTGTATTCGAATATGAACGCACTCCTACATTTCTTAAATTATTTAAAATATCATTTCCTAATATACTAGAATATTCATAATATCTTTTTTGTGCTCTACTATGTGTAACATAAACTTCCGCTCCTGAAAGTCTATTTGAACCTTCACTAGAATTTATATGAAAGCTTACTAATAAATCTGCATTATTATTTTGCGCATTTATTGTTCTTTGCTCTCTATTTAGGTTTTCACTTTCTTTTTTTGTAAGTACACCTGTTATTCCAGAAGTTCTATCTAAAATAGCTTTTACTCTTGTTGCTATTTTCCAAGTTAAATCACTTTCAACTAATCCTCCTGCACTTGCCCCTGGATCGCCTCCTCCATGGCCTGGGTCTAGTGCTACTACAACATCTGTATTAGCTGCATATACACTTGAACTTGTAATAATTGCTGCTAGTCCAATTACTGATACCAAACATCCTTTTAATGATTTTTTTATCATATTGCACCCCTTTCAATTAATTAAAATATTTCTCAAATATATTTTACATTTTATAAATAAATTTGTCTATATATTTTTTATTTTTTTCAAATTTTTTACTTTTTATAATTCCAGGTATTAACAAAATATAATATAAAATTTTATTTTCAACATCTTTTATGTTCTTACTTCTATATTGCTTTGTTAAGTAACTAAACAATATATAATGTTTTATTGCATATAACCTTTTACTTAATAACACTCCAGCCATATTTTTTTCTAAGATTTCTGCAAAATATTTATAATATCCATATGGATATTTTAGAAATTGTTTTACTATATTTTTTGTATAGCCTTTTTCTTGATATTCGCAAATCATTATTGGTAAATTAAAACATAATAATTCGTTTTCTTTATCCATTTCGTAATACATTCTAGCCTCTGTTACGAATTTTTCGCCATTTTCTAATTTGTGTTTATATTTTTTTCTTATACTTGATATAAATAAAATCGCTCTTTCGCCTTGGTCATTTTCTTTAAAATGTAAATCAAACAATGTCGACCTTTTCTTAGTAAATACTTTTCCTAGATTAACTCCTTTTATATCAAATTTAAGGAAACATAATCCATAAATATTTTTTTCTTGCTTTGATTCTTCTATTTTTTGTTTCATATATTTAAAAGCATTGTCTGCAAAATAGTCATCTGAATCGCAATCTATCATATATTCACCAGTTACATGTTCTACTAAATTGTTTATTGCAACCATTTTCCCTTGATTGTCTTGTTCAAAGTATTTTATTTCTAGATTTGGTACATTTTTTTCTTGAAATTTTTGAACTATTTCTTTTGTTTTATCTGTTGAGCCATCATTCATTATTGACCATTCTATTTCTACTCCATATATAGAGTTTTTTTCTAAACTTTCATATAATCTTTCTAAAAGTTCACCTCTATTATATGTTGGTGTTAATACTGATATTTTCATTTTATTCCTCCAGTATTTTTTCTATTTCTTCTAATATATTTTGATTATCATATTTTTCAATTTTATTTTTAATAGCTGTTTTTCCAATAATTATATCTTTTAATCCTAAATATATTGATTGTTCATTGTTTTCTAATATTAATGATTTACTATAATTTTCAACTGCTTCTCTTGCAGCTGTATTTGTTATTATTATTGGTTTATTTAATATTTTAGCTTCTTCTAATACCATTCCATAACCTTCAAATTCTGAAAGCAAACAAAAATAATCCGCATTCTTTATATATGGATATGGATTTTCCTTTTTACCTAATAAGAAAAACGTATCTTCCACATTATATTTTTTTATTAATTTTTGCAATTTTTCTTTTTCTAGTCCATCTCCTATTATGTAAAAATTTTGTTTTTTTCCACATTCTTTAATTAATCTACTATGTACTTTTATTATTCTATCTATTGCTTTTTGTGGTACTAATCTAGCTACTTCTACAAAATTAATTTTTTCTTTTTTTAATTCTTTTGCTTGTCCTTTTTCTGATTTTCTTTGAACTTCAGCTAAATCTATATAATTATATATTACATGTTTATCTTTTTTACTCATTTCTGTATCATTATAAGTTTTTTCAAAACTTTTTAAATTGTCTTTGCTTACAAAAATCAGTTTTTCGTATTTTTCATATATCTTTTGGTCTATTGTCTTTTTAATTTTTGCTTTTATACCATCACCAAATACTTTGGCTATATCATTATGTATCCACACAATTTTTTTCGTGTCCGGATTTTTTACACTAAATAATCTTGTTATTGGGCCTTCTAAAAAAGCAACTTCTACATCATAATTTTCTTTTATATATTTTTTATAAATTTGATTCTTAAATAATAATACTCTTAATGGTGCTATATATTTTCTTTCAAATTTTGGTAAATTTTTATATTGCTCTTTATATAAACTTTTTAACTTAACTTGTGGTTTTAATTGCTTTTCTAATTCTCCTTTAGCATATATTGTAAATATTGTTATATCATATTTGTCACATAAATTATTTGCAATATCTACTAATACTCTTTCTGCTCCTCCTAGTGTTAATCCTGTTATTCCAAATAAAATTTTTTTCATATTTGTTCTCTCTTCTATTTTTTTATTATATACATTATTGTTGTATATAGCTTATATGTAAATTTATTTAATGTCTTCATATATAAATTATATATTTTGTATTTTCTGCTAAGTCCCTTACCTTTTTTTAAAATCTCATTCTGTTTCCAATTTGGAAATTCCTTGTTTACTTTTTCCCAAGTAAATTCTAGCATTTTTTCTTGAATTTCTTCATCTTGTATTTTTACCATTCTAAGTAGTGAACTGCAAAATGCATATCTTGCATATAAATATTCTAATTGTGGTTTATATTTTTCATAAAAGTCATTTTCTTTATAATATTTAATTACATTATCTAAAACATCAAAGATCTCTTTTGTTCTTTCGTTTTGTGAATTGGATATTGATCCTTCTCGTTGAATATAATGTATACAAGGCTTTTTTAAAAACGATATTTTATTTAAATGTGGTACTAATTTGTATGTAAATTCTACATCTTCATATCTGTATCCTTTTGGAAATAGAATTTTTGTTTCTTCTAATATTTCTCTTTTTATTAGTTTGTTCCAAGCTACAACTCTTATTTTAGTTAGTGCCTCTGCTGTTCCTTCATATTTTTCTCCTACATCTGTTTTTACTTTATCTGGATAATTCCAAAAAAAGTCACATTCCACCATGTCACTTTTTTCTTTTTGCGCCATATCATACATTAATTGATACATATCTTTTTCTACATAATCGTCTGAATCTAAAAATGCAATATATTCACCTTTTGCATATGGTATAGCAAAATTTCTTGCATCAGACAGGCCACCATTTTCTTTTTCTAAATATACTATTTTTTCTGGATACTGTTTTAAAAATTTTTTTACAATATCTATACTTCTATCTTTTGAGCCATCATTTACAAGTATTATTTCAATATCTTTTAACGTTTGATTTACCAATGTTTCTAAACATTTTTCTATATATCCTTCTACATTGTAAAAAGGCACTATTAGACTTACTTTTGGCATATTTTTTACCTCATTTTCAAATATAATTTAACATCTATTGCTAATAAAATTCTTTTTATTAATTGCTTAATATTATTAACTTTTATGTTTTTATACATTTTTCGTTTTTTTATTTCTTTTATATATTCTTTTTGTTCTTGCTCATTTAATGTTTGCGTTTTTAATATTACTGAATTTGTATAATATCTTTTTACAAATTCTTTTGTTTCTTTTTGTATATTGTATTTTTCAATATTTTCTATCATATAGTCATAATGTGCAATCATATCTTTTGCACGTAATTTATTTTTATTATAATCATTATCTCTAGTTAAACTATTATCTGTTTGTAAATAGTTATATCCATAACAATTTGTTGATACAAATGTTTTAGCATTTATTATTACTAATGATGTTAATCCAAAATCTTCGTGATATCTTAGTCTATATTGAAAATTATTTTCTATAAAATATTCTCTTCTATACAGGTAAATACAAGCAGGATCCATAAATTTATCTGATATACATAATATTTTATACGCTTCTTCTCCTGAACATTTATTAAATACTGGTCCACTTACTAATTCCATAATTTCTTTTTTAGTGTTTACAAGTTTTAGTTTAAATTTAATTACATCTATTTTTTCATCCATATATACTTTTAGATCTTCATATGTATTATTATCTAAATAATCGTCAGGGTCAATAAAAGATATGTAATCACCTTTTGCATATTTAACTCCATAGTTTCTAGCTGATGCTAATCCACCATTTTCTTTTTTGAAATATTTTATTGTTAAATCTGGATTGTTTTTTTGATACTCTTTTATCATTTTTTCAGAATTGTCAGTTGCTCCATCATTTACAACAATTATTTCAAAATCTTTCATTGTTTGTGCTTTAATACTATCTAAACAATGTTTAATGTATTTTTCTACATTATAAACTGGTATAATTATGCTTAATTTTGGTGATTTCATATCTTTTCTCCACTTTTTAATATTCTTCAGATAATCTTACTATTATTTTATTATCTACTAATTTTATTGCTTCCTCATTTGGCCACTCTTTAATGTTATTTTCTTCTACATATTTCTTAGCTTTTTCAAATTCTGCTGCAGTTGGTTGTTCTAATTTATAACCTAATATATTTAAAAATGTTATTCCTCTTGAGTTTACTCCATAAATATATTCATAATCAAATGCAAAAAATGATGAACCTATTACTTCACTTTTCAAATACACATTTTTCAACTGCTTTTGGTGTCTACCTACAAATATTATTTTATAATCTTCTTTAGGATTATACCAATCTTTTGATTCAATTTTACTCATTAAATCATATGCAAATGCCTCGTCACTTCTATATTGAACATCTACAGTATTGAATAAATTTGCTGTATTGTAAGATTGTGTATATGCTAAAATACAAACTAATACAATAAAGGCATTTTTTAACCATCTTAATTTATCTATTTTTGATAAATATATAACAGTATACATTATTACTATTGCTGCTACGAATGGATAGTTAAATTGTGTTCTTTTCAATTGATCTACACCTGTTATAATCATAATATAAAATGGTGCAGATAATAATCCAATTATAGAAATAATAACACCAATTTTTAATTTTTTCTTTTTGCATAAATATATTATAAAAATTGCTGATATCAAAATGCTTATTACATATCCAATATTATAAAATATTCCTTCACATTTTATTACTGCTTTTACACATACATATATGTTCTTTAAACATTGCTCAACACTATCTGTTAACCAAGCCATTTGTAAGTAAGATGTTGAACTTCCTTTTGCAAGCACTTTTCCTATTACAAAATATACTAATGCTGCTGCTAAAAATATTCCTATTTGTTTTCCAAGATATTTCCAATTATTATCGTTGTCTTTTAAAACTTTTAATAAATAACATACTACTACAGTTACTATATATAGTAATATTACTGATTGATATACTCCGAAAGAAAGAATTAATAGAGCTATTGATATTGCATAATACAATATTTTTTGTATCTTATTTTCTACTTTGCTTGCTTTATCTATTATTAGTAATATTATTGGGATTAAAAACACTGTAAAAGCTACACTAATATTTTGTAATATAAAATTATATTGTTCTGCAAATATAGGATTTGTTACAAATAATATAGGAAATATAAATTGATATTTTAGAAATTTTTCTTTATATTCCTCTTTTGTATATGTGTAAAACAAATAATTAAAACCTATACTATATGCTATAATTAAAATTACTGTTAAAAAATTAGAAGCAAATATTGGTAAAGAGCCCATTTGGAATATTTTATTTAGTAATACTAATCCCCATCTATTTAATGTTATCCACCAATTCCATCTTCCAGCCGCTCCTATTTCTCCAATATATAATTCTGTATCAATTGAAAAACTTTGACTTATTATTCTTTCGCCAAATGCAAATAATATTACACCTATAATAATTATTATAGAATATTTTGATTTTTTCAAATATTTCATAAAATCATTTTCTTTGTCCACTTTAATTTTCTCCCTTTATTTTTTCTCTTAATTTCCACCATTTTGAATTTTTTATGGCTTCTAATTCTCTTTTGTAGTTATCTATTTCTTTCACAGCTTGTTCAAATTCTTTTTTGAACCTTAACTCATTATCTTCTAGTTCCCTTTGCTTTTGCTCTACTTCTCCTTTAAGTTTCCAATTTTTTTGTTTCTCTTTTTCTAAAACATATTGATATTCTGCCTCGATTCCTTGTTTTGCTAGTTTAAGATTAGAAATTTCTTTTTTCATTTTTAATATGTTATCTTCCATTGCACATCCCCCTAGATATTCATTTTACAAACTCCAATATTCAATTTTCTCTTTTTCAATTTCATTTTTATTGAATAATCCTTTTATATCAAACAATATTGAGGTTTCATTTAATTTATCTTTTATATCTTGAATTGACATATTTTTATATTCATTATGTGCAACAGCAACTATTAAAGCATCAACCTTTTCATTTGAATTTTTTTCAAATTTCACCTTATATTCTTGTTCTACCAAATTTAAATCTGCATTTGGGTCATCAGCTAAAACCTTTAGTCCATCTTTTTGTAATTCTTTCACTATATCTATTACTTTAGAATTTCGAATATCATTTACATTTTCTTTAAAAGTAATTCCTAATATTTTTACTTTTGCATCTTCGGGTTTAATTCCTTTGGCTTTTAATCTTTCTACAAGACTTTGTGCAATAAATGAACTAATTTCTTCATTTACTTTTCTAGCATTTGATAATAATATTGATTCATATCCCATATCTTTTAGTTTTGTAATTAAATAATATGGGTCAACACCTATACAGTGCCCTCCAACTAATCCAGGACGGAAATTCAAAAAATTCCATTTTGTTGATGCTGCATCTAATACATCTTTTGTTTCTATTCCTAGCTTATGACACATCATTGCAATTTCATTTGCAAATGCAATATTAACATCTCTTTGACTATTTTCAATGACTTTTGCTGCCTCTGCTACTTTTATAGATGTTGCTTTATGTATTCCATTTTTTAGTACACTATTATATAATTCTGCAACATTCTCTAATGTTTCTTCATCCATCCCTGAAACAATTTTTGTTATATTTTCAAATTTATGTACTTTATCTCCTGGGTTAACTCTTTCTGGAGAATATGCAATTTTAAAATCTTTACCTCCTTGCATACCAGAAAATTTTTCTAATATTGGCAAACATATTTCTTCAGTTAATCCTGGATATACAGTAGATTCATATATTACTATTGCTCCTTTTGACATATTTTTTCCTACTATTTCACTTGCACTTATTACTGGTGTTAAATCAGGAGTTTTATCTTCATTTACAGGTGTTGGGACAGCTACTATTATCCTATTGCATTCACTTAATTTGGTAGCATCTGTTGTAAAAAATATTGTTGTATTATTTATTGCTTCATTTCCTACTTCTCTGGTAACATCTATACCTTTTTTATATTCTTCTATCTTTTTTTCATTAGTATCAAATCCTATAGTTTTATATTTTTTTGCAAATTCTACTGCTAGTGGTATTCCTACATATCCTAATCCAACAACTCCAACAGTTATTTCACTCATTATTTTTCCTCCTATTTAAATTATAGTCAAAGAATTCTTTAAATTCATTTACAACAACATCATATGTACACTTTTCTGATTGCTTTAAATTTTCAATTGACAATTCTTTCAATTTTTCTTTATTATTTGCTAGTTCTTTTATTTTCGCTTTTAATGCTTCTTTGCTTCTTTCTTTTAATATGAATTCACTCTGTTTTTTGCCTAGCACATCTGGCACATACCCTACATCTGTACTTATAATTGGAACTCCACAACATAAAGTTTCTAATATAGGGTTTGGCCCTCCTTCTGTTTCTGAGGCACACACATATATATCAATAGAATTGTAAAAATTTTTCATTTTATCTATTGGTGTAAAACTTTTACTTCTATCTGCTAATTTTAATTCTATATTATATCCTTCTTCTTGTAATTCTTCTATTGCTGGCTTTATTATTGTATGTACTCCTTTTAAATCTTTATGATTTTCGTTCCATTTTCCCCATTGGCTATTTCCAGACCAGCCTATTATCATTTTTCTTTTTTCAATATTTTCTATGTCAAATCTTTCCAAATTGGCTGGTTCAAAATAGGCATTTTCTACTCCACCAATTATTGTTCTTTGCGGTTTTTGGCAGCCTAAATTTTCATAAATTTTAAAAAGTCTTTTTGACATTGTATAATATCCATCTACCAAATCTAATGTTTTTTTAGTTTTTTCGATATTTTCGTTGTCTAATAACGAATGGTCTGGTATGCAAGTAGTTTTTACAATTTTAGAGAATTTTTCTTCTATAAATTCATTTACGTCAATTTCACTTCTTTTAAAAACAATATTTTCGTTATCTAGTGAAAACAATAACCCTCTCCAAAAGAAATGAACTAAATCACAATCTTGTACTAATAATATAACTTGCATAATATTTTCTTGTAGTGCCGTTGTTGCTGGTATTATTTTAAAATCATAATATTGACTTAGTCTTTCTGATATTGCAACAGCTCTATTATAAAAAGCCCAGTTATCAGTATCTACAATTAATGCTATTTTAGGTTTCATAACATCCTCCTATATCTCAAAGTTTTCAAGGCACTTTCTAAGTAATTCCATATTAGTTAATTTTTATAAATTCTTCTACCAACTCTTCACATTTTTTATCAAAATCTTTTTTCCACTGTCTATATAATTCCATTACTTCTTCTCTATTTTTTAGAACATTTTCAATTCTTTCTTTTATATATTCTGCATCGTCTTCACTTTCGAGAATTACATATTCTCCTAGTTTAGTCCCAACAAAATAGTCATTGTTATTTCCCAATAAGCAAGGAACTCCCATTTCAAAACTTTCTAGTGGAAACATTGGTGCATTTTCTGTAAATGTTGGATATATATTTACACTATTTTTTTGTATTCTTTTCATTAATTCTTCATTTGGAATATAGTCATTTATACTTGTTGTTTCTAAGTTTAAAATCTCTGTAAATTTCTTAGCTCCTTCATTTATTGGAACTACATCTGCAATTGAGTTCTCAACTAATTTGATTGCACTTAAAGATGTATATATATTTTTTAATTCTCTTGAATCCGCATTATAAATACCTATCTTATTCTTTTCATTACTATAATTAGCTGTTTTTCCTGCATTCTCTTTATGTACATTATTTTGTAAATAATATGATTTAAATCCACATTTTTTATAAAATTCATACATTGTACTTCTTACAAACGCAAAGCTATTTATCTTATTTTCTTTATATAGATTCATTACTTCTTTATTTAAATTCCAAGTAAAGTCTGAAAAGTATTCATAACAATTTCCATGCCAAATAACTTTTATTATTGTGTTTGGCGCAATTTCTTTTATTTTTTTTATTAAATCTATCCAACCATCACATATTTGGCTACAAATAACTGATTTTATATTATTTTCTTTTATTTCTTTAGCTAATTTTTCTATATCATTTTTTTGATATATATGTTCTAATGGTACATTATTTTTAAATAATCCTAATGTTGATGCTGCAACGCCTAACCAAGTTGGGTTGTAAAATACTATATAGTTTCTTCCTTCAAATTCCTTAATTTTTTCTACAGCAGAGATTGCTCTTTGGTGATATTTTTCTCTTTCCGCTTTTACTTCTTTGTTATGTGTCATTTTATATTTTAAAGTACTTAAAAAATGATATACTTTTTTTATTGCTTTATAAATAATTCCATCATTTTTTAAAAATCTTTTTAAAAAGTTTTTTATTTTTTGCAAGGTTATCTTCCTTTCCTATTTTTCTAAAAATGCTTCTATATTCTTTTTAGATTTTTCGTTATATTCTTTTTTCCAATTTTTATATAATTCTAAGATTTTTTCTTTGTTATCTAGTATTTTTTCTACCATCTTAGAATTTATAATTGCATTATCTTCTGCTGATGTAACTACATATTTTTCTAATTCCTCCCCATTAAATAAATCGGAATTATTTCCTATTAAAACAGGAACTCCTACTTCCATTCCTAGCCAAAATACTGGGTGCATATATTCTGTAAAAGATGTAGAAACTATAGCATCATTTTTCAAAATTGATTTTATTATATTTTCTGTTTTTATTTCTTCTAGCTTTTCTGGAGTATTTTGTATTCCCATTGTAGTTAAAAATTCTTCCATTCTTGGGTCTAAATTATAATAATTCAAATTACAATTCTCTAAAAATTTTGCTACACATAGTTGATTAAAAATATTCTTGTCCCATGTATAGTTTAGTGGATATATCCCTAAATTTGATTTTTCATTTTTAGCTTGTGAATTAACTTGTTTTTCTTCTAAAATATAATTTTCCATTAAATATGAACAATTATAACCTAAATTTTTATATGTTTCGTATTGTCCTTTTCTTAAAAATGCAATATCTGTAACAATTCCTTTTTTAGACAATTCTAATAATTCAAAGAAATTGTTTCTTTCATATTCATAATATAATAGACTATCTTGTGTTGTACAAATTACTTTTATTTCTATATCAGGATATTTTTCTTTTACATCTGCTATCATTTTTCCCCAGCCTATTTCAAGCCCTGCAAATATAATTTGTTTAACGCCTTTTTCTATTTCTTCATTTATAACTTTCATATTATTATTATAATCAAAGTCTGTCCAACCTAAATTTATTTTTTTATTATTTTTAAACATATTTGTTAAACAAATATTGTCTTCAGGCTTTTTATCTGAGTACAATAAAATGTATTTTTTCATATTTTATTTCCTTCCTAATAGTTTTCTTGCTGCTCCTTTTGCTGATGTTAATAAATTCATATATTCTATATCATTATATATAATAAATGCCTCTTTCCAAGCTTCTTTTCTTAATATGTTTCTGCATTTTATAACATTTAATTTATCTTTAGATGATAATTTATCATCTTTTTCTACATATTCAGCTGTTCCAAATGTATCGTTAAATACCATACTATAATATGCGTCTACAAGTTCTTTACTTGGTTTTGTTTTTATTTTTCTTATTAAGTCATATACAAATTTTTTTGTTTCATTTGCCTCATATGGGTGATATTTCATATAATCATTTATTATTTCTGCTCCTGCAAACATCCCTTCTTGTAATGGTTTTATATATTTTTTAACAATATCTGTTTCTTCTGTTTTTGCTTTTCTTATAGCCTCACCTTGCTTGTATTCTATAACACTTCCTGTTCCTGGGTTATATATCCATTCTAACAAAGTTATTATGCAAGCTACTTCATTATCTCTTATTTTTCTATCATCTATAAAACTGATTTTATAAGAATTATTAGGTTGTAAATTGTAGAAATCATATAATGTTAAATAATATCCTCCAACCATTTTGTTTGTAAATATATGTGCTAAATTATCTTGTATTGTTCCCCTCCAGCCTATATCTACTGTAAACATTGGCTTGTCATCATTAACAATATTTTTCTTTTCTTTAAAATATTGTAATAATTCTTCTCTTTTTCTGTCTAATTCAACTTGAATTTTGCTTGTAAAGTCTTTGTCATTACATAAGTTTTGTATTCTTAAATCAAACCAAGGATCAACTATATTTTCTTCTATATTAATATCATATTTTCCCATAAATTCTTTATATGGTGTTATGTCTATTGCTAATGTTTTAAATAAAGCTTTAACACTTTGAACTCTGTATTGTGACCATAACCTTAATAATTCTGTTATTGAAAATTCTTTTAAAGATGCAGAAAATGTACCCATTCTGCTAACTTCTATAGTGTCACAATCAGGTAATTCAACTCCAAAAGGATTATTTCTTTTTATTAATTCGTGAATTTTTATAAAAGTTTCTCCTTCTCTTGTTTGATAATATACTTTATCTATATTATTTTTTATTGCATATTCTACAATGCTATATCCAAAGAAGTATAGTAATGGTGCTAAGTCAACTCCACTATTAAATAATCTATTTTTTTCTGTTGATACATCTTTTTTTATTGAGTCTAAATCGATTTCTAATTTTCTACCTTTTTCTGGCACAAAATTAAAATCTGTTTTTGTTGTTTTTATTGTTTCTATCCCTAAATTATTTGCAACTTCTATGTCTGAATATTGGTTATCTCCAACATGTATATGATCTTCTGGTTTTATATTTAATTCTTCTTCAGCCTTTTTATATAAGTTTCCTGACCTTTTGTTTAGTAAATAATCTGCTGAACTATAAATTTTTTCAATTTTTACAGGAACTTTTACATAATCTAATAATTCTTTTAAATTATCTGCACTCATATAAAAATCTGATATACAATACATTTTTAAATCTTTATATTTTTCGAATATAGGTAATATTTCTGGATTTATAAATATATTTCTTTTTTCTTGTTCTAATTCAACTCTTAATAATTCTTCTGAAATGTCAATATTTGAATCTATTAATATTTCTTTTTGTAAATTTTTAAATACATCTAAAATTTTGCATTCATCATCAAAGCCATTTTCTTTATTTGCCTTGCACATATCTGCTTCTATTTGATCTCTTAATTTTAATATTTCATAAATATCTTTATATTTTTCTTTTAAATTTTGTTCATGTTTTAGCATTAAATAATTTGCTGTGTATAATTTTATTTCTTCTGGGTGGCATTTTCTTTTTAAAATTGTATCCCAAATATCAAAGCTTATAATTTTCGCCATACTATAACATCCTTTCTTGCTTTTTTCTTTCTGCATTTTATCATTTATTTTGTTTATAATCAAGGTTTATTAGCATTATTTCTGGATTTTTAGATATTAAAATATAATATCTATATTTTAGTGGTTTTTACATTTTTTTGTTCATGAAAAAAGACGATATTTCATCAATATCGCCTTTTTTGTTATTAACTATTCGCTTACTGGGTAAACACTAACTTGTTTTTTATCTCTACCTTTTCTTTCAAATTTAACGTTTCCATCTACTAAAGCATATAATGTATCGTCACTACCTTTTCCAACGTTTACTCCTGGATGTACTTTAGTTCCTCTTTGTCTTACTAAAATATTTCCTGCTAAAACAAATTGTCCGTCTGCTCTTTTTACTCCTAATCTCTTTGATTCAGACTCTCTACCGTTGTGGCTACTACCTTGACCTTTTTTATGAGCCATTATATCTCACTCCTTTCGGTTTTTGTTTTTATATCCGATTAATTAAAATCTAAATTATTATGAAGCTTACCTATATTATGCTTCTACTTTTTTTGTTGTTTTTTTAGCTGCTGCTGTTGTTTCTTTCTTTTCAGCTGTTGCTTTTTTAGCTGCTGTTTTTATTGATGTAATTTCAACTTTTGTATATGGTTGTCTATGACCATATCTTCTTCTGTAGTTAGCTTTTGCTTTCATTTTGAAAACTATAATTTTTTTAGCTTTTCCGTGTGCTACTACTTTACCTTCAACTTTTACACCTTTAACATAAGGATTTCCAACTTGTACTTTTCCGTCTTCAGATACTAACATTACTTTATCAAAAGTAACTTTTTTACCTTCCTCTGCATCTAATTTTTCAAAAAATACAACATCTCCTTCTGTTACTTTGTATTGTTTTCCACAGCTTTCGATTATTGCGTACATTTAAAATGCACCTCCCTTATTTGTATACTCGCTAATCCTTAAATTCAGGTAATTAACTATTGTTAATTTTTAGGTACCTTGACTAAGCGGATTACAGTTATCAATTTTACCATATATATCATAGTTTGTCAATCATTTTTCTCAATTTATTTAGTGCTATTTTCCTGCTACTTACCACATTTTTTTCTTTATCTGTCAATTCTGCTAAAGTCTTTCCATTATCTAATTCAAATATTGAATCAAATCCAAAGCCATTTTCTCCTCTTGGCTTTTCTGTTATTTTTCCTTCTATTTCACCAGTTGTTGTAATCACTCCTTTTTCATCTACATATGAAATGACACATTCTACTTTTGCACTTCTATCTTCTGCTTTTATACTATTTAATTTATTAATCATTGCATTATTTCTTTCTTCTTGTGTTGCATATTCTCCTAAAAATCTAGCAGTATATACTCCAGGCCATCCATCTAATTTATTTATACATATACCACTATCATCTGATATACATGGTATTTTTGTTATTTCAAAAATTTCTTTTGCTTTTTTTATTGAATTTTCTTCAAAAGTTTTTCCATCTTCTTCAACTTCTATTTCGCAATTTATGTCTTTTAAACTTAAAATTTCAAAATCTTTTAATATCTCTTTGATTTCTTTTAATTTTCCAACATTATTTGTTGCTGCTAATATTTTTTTCATTTTCATTTTCTTTTCTTATTTTTTTATTGTTTATTTTTTAGTTATATGATAATATTTATTTTATTACAATATATTATTGTAGTCAATACCTAGTATTTTTACGAGAGGAGTTTATATACATGGAAGATAGATATAAAGATATAAATAAGGCTAATTTAGCAGGAATTTTAGGTAATGTTTTTTTACTTATTATAAAATTTATTGTTCGGTTTTTTAAGTAAAAGTCAAGCAATGATTTCTGATGCTGCTAACAGTGCAGGTGATATATTTTCATCTTTTATGAGTACTATTGGTAGTAAAATCGCTAGTATTCCAAATGATGAAACACATAATTTTGGTCACGGTAAAGCCGAATATATTTTTTCATTATTTATAAGTCTTTCTATGATTATAGTTTCGGCAAAATTAATATATGACTCTATTATTTCATTATTTAATCCTAGTAGTGTTGAATATCCTTTTTGGTTAATTTTAGTTTGTATCATAACTATTATTACAAAACTAATCTTATTTATATATACTAAAATTATTGGAAAGAAAACTCAAAGTATATTAATTGATTCTTTACAAAAAGACCATAGAAATGACACTATCGTTACTACATGTACATTATTGTCTGTAATTTCTAATCTATTTGGAGTATATTGGCTTGATGGAGCAGTTGGAGTTGGAATATCTATTGTTATTGCTATTTCTGGAATAAAAATATTTATTGAAAGTTACAATATTTTGATGGATAAATCTATTGATGAAAAAACTAAATCTGAAATTGTTGAGATAACTAAAAAATATAAAGATATAAAAAAAATTAATCATCTTACTTCAACACCAGTTGGATATAAATACTTGATTTCTATTTCAATTTTTGTTGATGGTAATATGTCTACTTTTGATAGTCATAAAATAGCTGATAGCCTTGAAAAAGATTTAAATAGTCTGGATAATGTCTATTTATCTATAATACATGTTAATCCATTATAATTTGTTATAAAAATGAAGAGTGGTTTTTAATTTCCACTCTTCATTAAATTTCGCAAGAAATTACATAAAATATAGTTTTCTTCTATGATAATTTCCGGCTTCTTACTTCCAAATGATATTTTAGAAAGAAAAACTTCTACATTTTTATCTTTTTTTGATGTAATAGATAAACAATGTATTAATTGTATATCAAAAACAAGATACTCTAACTCCCTTTGCATCTGTTTTTGTTTTTCTAACTTTTCATCTTGGCTTTTAAATTCAATCTTTTCAAGTTTCTCTTTTAGTTCTTTTCTTGGAAATCTCCGTAAGTTAGAATTCATACATATGTTTATGTTTCCCTCTACCTTCTTATTAACCTTTATCATTTGGTACTCCTCCTTTTATTTTCTATATATCTAGAAAATTTTACTAGTGACAATACTAGTATTTTAGCACCTTTTAGTTGTATTTTCAATATATATTCTAAAATTTCCTATTTTCTCTGTTTTTAACTAATTTTGTTGTATTTTTTCTTCTATTTTCTCCTTAAATTCTTGTTCTGTCCAAGTATTTTTAGATGGTACCCTTAATAGTGGTATTTCCATATATTCTAAAATTTTTTCTTTCTTGGCATCTCTTATCTTTTGTTTTTCTTTTTTATGATCTCCTCCATCTACTTCAATAGCTACAATAGGTTTGTTAATACTTGTAGTATATATTGCAAAATCCAAATGTGAATTTCTTAGTATAAACTCTCTTAAATCCGGATTTTCTTTCAAAAATTTCTTATCTGTTACAAATTCAGCTAATGGTAATTTATATGTAAATTTATATCTGTTATCATTTTCTACATACTGCTTTATTAATTTATAAGTTTTTTCTTCATATGGATTATCTATACCTTTTATAGTCGGCTTATATGTTGGTATTTGTTTATATAAATCATCAAATATGCAAACTGTTTTATCTGGTATTTGTTCTCCATAAATTTCAATATATTCTATTAAATTTTTCATATTCTCATCATATTTTTTAAAGAATTTAGTATCTGCTGCTAAAACAAACTTGTCTTTAGCCCTTGATACAGCTACATTTATCAATTCTTTTTCAAACAAATTATAAGGTCCTTTCAAATGATTAATACATTCTTTTGTTTCGTTTAATGTTGCTGATAAATATACTTCTTTTTCTCCTTTACCTTGAAAAGTATGTATTGTTCCACACCTATTCTTATCATATTTTTCTTTTAATATTTCAGATTGACCTTTAAATGGTGTAATTATAAATTTTCCACTTATATCATTTTTAATAAGTTCGTCTATGCATTTTATTTCTCTATAATTATGGTAGCCTCCATTTGAATCTTTTTCCACATATTTTCCTTTGTTCTGGTCAACTAAAACCATTGCATTTTTTCTAGCATCTTTATATATTTTTAACTGATTATCATAGAAAAATTTATTACAATAATTAATTATATTATAGTCACATCTATAATGTTCTACTAGTGTCTTTTCTGGTGGATTTATTATCTTTTTTATACTTGATAAAAAGTTTTCTTCTGTATAATCATATTCTTTTTTCACATTAATTTCCACTTTACTTTTGTCTAAATCTGTTATTGCACTTAATTGTTTTTCATCGCCAACTATTATTATACTCTTAGCAATATATAACAAAGGTAATGCTGATAAAATGTCACATTGTGATGACTCATCTATTATAATATAATCTATTTTATCTCCATTTTTAAAATATGACCAATAGTTTGATATTACTGAATCCACTGTTGTTAAAACTATTGGGTACAAATCTATAAGTATCTCCTTTATTGAGCTTAATATTGGTGTTGGATTTTTTTCATCAGCTTTTATATCTTTTAATGTTTGTATTTGTTCTAAAATTCCATCTATTTCGTTTATGTCTATTTGTTTTTTAATTATCTGCTTTAATATTTTCTTTGAGATTGGAATATATTCTTCTGTATATAATTTATGAATTTTCTTTTTTAATCCTTCGAAATCTTCAGACTTAAGTTCCTTTTCATTTTCAGCAATCAAACTTTTTATATAATATTCTTCTAACATTAAATGCATTAATACACCATTTTCTTTTAAGAATTCTGGTTTTTTTCTTAATATTACAATTGATATAATAAAATTCCACAATGTGTTTTCTTCTTTTTCGTCTAATTCCAATAATATTCTAGCTAATTTATTTAGCTTATTTTTTAGTTTTGAAGAACTCATATATTTATATCTTGCTTTTAGTATATTTGTATATTCATTTGTGTTGTATGCATCACTCCTTTTTTCAATATGTCTTAACTGATTTTTATATTCTTGTAAAGCATTTCTGTTTTCTATCAATTTATTTAACTTTTCTTCTTTTTGATTTATTTCTTCAATAATTTGTTTTAATTTTTCTATATATTTATCATATTCTATATCCTCAATTTTTAAAATTTCTTGTTTCAATTCTATTAATTGTTTTTCTATATTTGGTTCTAGTTCATTTTTCATTATATCTGAATTTCCGCATTCTTATAAAACTTCTTGGAATTTCCATTTTTTCTAATTCTTCTGCAACATTTTCAATAGCTGAATTATTCTTTGATACAACTAAAACATTCTTATTTTGATATATTAAATTTGCCAATATATTTAGTATTGTTGTCGTTTTTCCAGTTCCTGGTGGTCCTTGAATTATAGACATTTTATTATTTATCGCATTTTTTAATGCTTCTTTTTGTGATAAATTTGCTTGTTCTATCAATAGCTTTTCATTTTCTATTTCAGTTGCACTTTGTTGTTTTTTCTTGATTTTTTTCTCTGAAAAATAATAAAACAACAAATTTTCTTTATCTTTATATAGATTTTCAAAAATATGAGGATACATATTTTTCTTATTTTTTAAATTCAAATATCCTTTTGTTCCAATTTGCTCTTTTGAAAACAAAATATCAATTATTTCTAAATAATATTTTTCAAAATTCTCTATTTTTTCTTTTAAATCTAGCGCTCCATAATGTTTTTCTAACAACGTATATATATAATTTCTTTCTTCTTGCTTATCTGCTAATTGTATATCTAATATATTTTCTACTCTTATCTTTCCATCGTTATTATTTTTTTCGTATTTATATTTCAGAAGCTCTCTTTCATTATTATATTCAACTTCTTTTATATTATATTTTTTATTGTTTTGTGTTTCTATTGTTAAATTTGCATTATTCTTTATCGCATACATTATATATCTTAATTTTTCTTCTTTTTTCATAATTTGTCCTCATATAACTAATTTTATTAGCCTTATTCATTTATTTTATGTATTATATAAATTGTGTTTTATTACTTACTTGCATTTTACTATTTCATTTATTTGTTCTATTGTTATTGGACCTTCTCTTAATATTTTTATTTCATCAACACTACAATCTATAATTGTACTTCCCTTTGAGAATATTACATTTCCTTCCATCATTCCATCTAATTTTGGACACATTTTTTCTATTTCATCTAAGCTAGTACAAGTAGGTTCACCACTTTGATTAGCACTTGTCATAAATATTGGACTTTCTAATTCTAGAATTAATTTTTTTATTGTTTCTGATGTTGCCATTCTAATCGCAATTGTATCTTTTCCACTGGTTACATATTCTGGTAAATCCTTGTTTTTCTTTAATACTAATGTAATTGGTCCAGGCATAAATGATCTAATTAATTTTTGAGCTACATCATTTACAATAGCTATATTTTTTATCTGCTCTTCGTTTGCACACATTACAGGAAATGACTTTTTTATTGGACGATTTTTTATAGTTATTAATTTATCATGTGCTGTCTCTGAATTTATTCTAGCACATATACCAAAAACAGTATCAGTTGGTACACTAATTACACCCTCATTTTTTAATATTTTGACTAGATCTTCAATTTCATTCTTTTTGTATCTTTTTATCATCTTATTTCCTCTTTTCCATAATTCATTATAATCTATAACATAAAATAATGCAATATTGATACAATTCATGAACTTTTTGATGATTTATTTATTTCACTTGTTGATTGTGAATACAATGGAGTTTTAAATGAAAAATACTTTTAATAATCACTTTATGTAGTTCAATATATGTCATATTTTCAATTTTAACACCATCCTTTCATTTGGATGATTTTTATATTGTTTTTAGACAACAAAAAAATCAACCAGATTTATTTTCTGATTGATTTTTGTATTTATCTGTTTTATTAGTTCGAACAGATACGTCATTGGTGCGACTGGAGGGATTCGAACCCCCGACCTCTTGGTTCGTAGCCAAGTACTCTATCCAGCTAAGCTACAATCGCATTTTTTATTTACGTAAATTATTATACTTGCTTTTTTTATATTTTTCAAGACTTTTTTTCATTTTATATTGATAATTTTGTGTCAATATGGAATAATTGAATAAAATTAAATATTAGGGGGTTTTCATGAGTAAAAAATTAAAAATATTTTTTATGTTTTTATTCGTTTTTACTTTTTTATCTTTATGCAATTGTGCGAAAGCCAATACAATTAACAAAATTTCCATGGATATTTTTGTTGATGATAATGGAAATGCACAAGTTACTGAAGTATGGAATTGTAAAACGAATCAGGGTACAGAAGTCTATCACCCTTATTACAATCTTGGAAGTTCTAAAATTTCTAATTTATCTGTATCTGAAAATGGGCAGAGCTACACTACTTTGTCTTATTGGAATACTTCTGGCACTTTAGATAGCAAGGCATACAAGTGTGGTATTAATACTATTTCTAACGGTGTAGAACTTTGTTGGGGGATTAGCACATATGGTTCTCATACATATACTGTAAATTACTCTATTTCCAATTTTGTATCTGAACTTAACGATTCTCAGATGATTTATTGGACTCTAATTCCATATAATTTTTCAAACAGCATTGGTAATGCATACATTAAAATTCATGCAAATAATCCTATTGCTAATTCTGTTGGTGTTTGGGGCTATGGTAATTATGGTGGCACAGCTTATGTGTATGATGGGTATATTGAAATGCAATCAGATGGTTCTTTAAGTACTAATGAATATATGACAATTTTAGTTCAGTTTCCATCTGGAACTTTTAATTGCAAAAATAAAATCAATAAAAATTTTGATTATTATTTAGATATGGCAAATGAAGGATCTACACAATATTCTGATAGTTCTACAAATTCTGCTTTTGCCATAGTTGTAAGTATTGGTTCTATTTTATTTTCACTATTTTTTACACTTTTGCCAATTTTAATTGTTATTTTTGCTATTGCTTTTTCAAGTATTAGTTCAAATCTTGCAGGAGCAAAATTGCCAAAAGAGATTCCTTATTTTAGGGATATTCCCTGTGACAATGATTTATATAAGGCTTATTATATTGGCTACAAATATAATATTATAAAAAATAAAACCGATATTCTTGGTGCAATTATCTTAAAATGGTTAAAAGAAGGTAAAATTCGAATTGAAGTTTCCACAATCGGAACAATTTTTAAGAGATCTGGTACAGTTGTCGTTTTAAATGAAGTAGATTTAAATGAATTTGAAGATATAACTGAAAGAAAATTATTTAATATGCTCTTGGATGCAAGTGAGGATGGCCTTTTAGAAAATAACGAATTTGAAAAATGGTGTAAAAAGCACTATAGCAAAATTTTATCTTGGTTTGATAGAATTATTGGTGATGAAGAAGATAGACTAACTTCAGAAGGACTTATAACTGTTAAAGAAGAAAAAGTGTTTAAATTTTTTAAATGTAAACGACATTGTACAACTGATGAACTTCATCGACATGCAATTGAACTTGCAGGCTTAAAACGTTTCTTGCTTGATTATACACTAATAGTCGAAAGAACAGCAATTGAAGTTAATTTGTTTGAAGATTATTTAATATATGCTCAAATGATGGGTATCGCTAAAAAAGTTGCTAAACAATTTAAAGAACTATATCCTGATATCATAGAACAATCTGCATTCTATTCATATGATAATATTATCTTTATTAATGCCTGTGCAAGTCACGGAATTTCTGAAGCAAATAGTGCAAAATCAAGAGCCGAAAGTTACAGTTCTGGTGGTGGAGGATTCTCTTCTGGAGGAGGAGGAGGAGGTTCCTTCGGAGGCGGAGGTGGCGGAGGCGGAGGCTTTCGTTAAAGTCATAGCCCCTTCAGTATAAATTTTAGTTTCTTTAAGTGACAATAAAAAAATTTAGCTTAGTTTGATTTTAAAGTTTAAACTAAGCTTTTTATATGGGATATCAACATGTCTAATAGATTAGATTCTTGTATTTTTTCATATAATTGCCTAACTTACGAAAATTAATGAGCATCTTTTACAAATAGCATTTACAGCTTAACATAATTGTGATATAATATTTAAGCATTTTTTTGAAATGGAGATGAATGGCACAATATGATTTAAGAATGCTAATGACACTCTTTTTTACAGAATTTTGGAGGATAAACAATGATTTTTGTAAAAGACGCTGAAAAAACTGCAAAAGAAACTTCTGCTGAATTTTGGCGGAAAATTGAGGGCAATACATTGCAAAATGACCTCACGAGCCTAATTGAGCTTAAGCAACACTACATTGAGGAACACAGCAATCCTCAAGATGCTATGGTTGCATTGCACAAGAATGAACTCGAAAAGCTCGAGGTACTTTCTTCTGCAAAAGGTTTTTGTACCGTTGGAGGTAATTCCTGGAGCAGGCTCTCTAAGATACTCGACAGCTACGATGGCTGTCACATGATCAACGAATTTTTCGCACAATTTGTTGATTTTCCCACTGGTAGTATTAACAACCTGATCTTTTTTGTAGACCCTGAGGCTGCTAAAATTAACATTCAAAGCTATGATGGTAACAATTTTGTAGTGTTGCCTTGCGCTGAATAAGGCCGAAAATGGTACGGAGAAAGTATATTCTCTGTACCATTTTTTTGTAAATATAAAATTTCGATGTTATTAGTTGAAATCCAATAAATTTACAAATACATAAAATACTTTATCTGTAGGATTATATACAGACAAAATTTCAACAATACTTGAAGCAATAAATGTTGATGGAAAACAAGATCCAACAAATGACTTGATGAAAGCTAAAAATGGAATAAAATTAAGAGGAATTAAACCAATATCTGATAAAGAGCATATACTAGATTCATCATTAGAAAAAGCCTATGAATTTATATATGGAAAAAGTGCTTTATCAATAAAAGGATTTATCCATGAAATTAAAAGTTTGCCTAAAAATATTATTCCCGATGATTTTAAATTAAAATTACAATCATTCATTGAAATAATGTTGCAAAGAGGCATTACAGGAAATGAATTTGTACAAACATTGGATGGAATGTGTAAAAGTAAATTTTTCGGTACAGAAGTAGAGAAAGCATATTTAGGAAGAAGATTCGAACAAAGTGGCAAAAAGCATATTAAAAGAATGATACAATGATAAATTATCTAAAAAAACTAGGAATTAATGCTAAGAAAAATGAAATTTCAATATCTTATGAAACTTGGACAGCATTGAAGATAGGAAAAGTACCTTTAGATGAAATAAGCTTGCTTTCTAGATGGAGGAAATGAATATACAAGAATTGGTGGAGACCTTAAATATATTCATTGGGTATATAATGATGGACATGAAGAAAAAATAAATTTTAAATAATTTAACTTGAATGCAGTAACACAAATATATAGAAATTTTGAAAAAGTTAGAAAAAAAAAGACTAAAAATAGAAAAAAAATTAAAGAGCTTGTAAAAAGCTCCTTTTTATGGTCGAGGTGACAGGGATCGAACCTGCGAC
>ERZ827440.943-NODE-943-length-36097-cov-3.926225_pt1 | contig 36097 bp, 31 predicted proteins | sample MGYA00519774_ERZ827440 | MGnify/ENA primary metagenome ERZ827440 (study PRJEB31778, sample SAMEA3449302) | human gut metagenome | biome: human gut; feature: human-associated habitat; material: faeces | place: United Kingdom | collected 2010/2012 ... | reverse complement strand
TAAAGGATCTTCCCAAAGAGGAAGTAACCGACGAGGCTGAAGGCGAAGAAAAGACGGACGAAGAAGCAGCAGCTTCCGAAGAAGAAAAGACAGAGGAATCTTCAGAAGAAACAACTGAGGAAACCACTGAAGAAGCTTCCGAAGAAACTTCCGAAACAACAGAAGACAAGGCAGAGGCTGAAACAGAGTCCGAAAAATAATAAGTTGAACACAAAAAATTCCTCCGAAATCGAAATTTCGGAGGAATTTTTCTAATTGGTATTCTATGCAATTCTGCTCATATATAATTTGTGATAAAAACCGCCTTTTTCCAAAAGCTCATCGTGTTTTCCCTGTTCTATAATATGCCCGTCCTTCATCACTAAGATAACATCGGCATTTTGTATGGTGGAAAGCCTGTGCGCCACAATAAATGCAGTTCTGCCGGCTGTTAAGCGGTCAAATGCCTTTTGAATTTTTACTTCTGTGTGGGTATCTATTGACGAAGTTGCCTCGTCGAGTATCAAAATATTGGGGTTAAGAAGCATTACCCTTGCAATACAGAGGAGCTGTCTTTGCCCTGCCGAAAGTCCTCCGCCGTCCTCTCCGAGGTATGTGTCATAACCGTTTTCCGTTCTTTTGATAAAGCTGTGTGCGTGTGATGCCTTTGCGGCATTAATCACTTCTTCATCGGTTGCGTCAGGCTTTGCCATTTTTATGTTTTCTTTAATGGTTCCGCTTTTAAGCCAGGTGTCCTGAAGCACCATTCCGAAGTTTTTGCGAAGGCTTTCCCGGGTGACATCCTTAATATCCACACCGTCAACCGTTATACTGCCGCCGCAGGTGTCATAAAACCTCATTATCAGGTTTATAAGCGTTGTTTTTCCGCAACCGGTAGGGCCTACAACAGCAACTGTTTGTCCTTTTTTAACATTGAGATTAAAATTCTCAATAAGAGGCCTTTCGGGAATGTATGAAAACCTGACATTTTTGAATTCAATATTTCCTTCTGCAGTGCCGAGGTCGGCACTTTTTTCAGTTTCCTCGCGTTCGTCAAGAAGCTCAAAAACTCTTGCCGCAGATGCAAGTGCCCCCTGAAGCTCCGTTATAACTCCGGATATTTCGTTAAATGGCTTTGTGTATTGGTTTGCATAGCTCAAAAGACAGGACAGTCCTCCAACCGTAAGACCTCCTCCGCCTATTACCGAAATAGCACCGATAAGCGCTACGCTTGCATAAACTACAGCGTTTACAAATCTCGTGGATGGGTTTGTCAGCGAGGAGTAAAAAACAGCTTTGAATGAACAATCCTTAAGCTCTGCATTCACGCTGTCAAACTCAGCTGTGACTTTTTCTTCTGCCGAGAAAGCCTTCACAACCTTGTAGTTGCTTATATATTCATCAATAAGCCCCGTTTGCTTCGCTCTGACCTCGCTTTGCTTTTTGAACATTTCGTATGTTCTCGTTGCAATGAATTTCGATACGAAAAGCGACAGAGGCGTGAGAATAAAAACAGCTATTGCGATTTTGAAGTTGATCGCCAGCATAAATCCGAGTGTTCCGAGTATGGTGAGTATTCCTGTGAAAAATTGCGTAAAGCCCATTAAAAGTCCGTCGGCGACCGACTCTGTATCTGCGGTTGCAAGGCTCACGGTTTCTCCGGTTTTTCTTGTGTCCGTATATGAAACGGGCAGTTTGCCGAGCTTGATAAAAATATCCTTTCTCAAGTCCCGTGCGACGCTGTATGTTATTTTGTTGTTGCAAATGTTCATAACCCATGTTGAAATTGCGGTCAAAACAGCAACTACAGCCGCCGAGGCGAGGATGATTCCTATTCCTCCGAAGTTTCTTTGGGAAATAAGGTCAATCGCATCCCCTGCAAGAACAGGAATATATAGCGTTCCGGCAACGGATAATGCGGCGGTTATCAGAGAAAGAATGATATATATTCTATAGCTTTTTATATATTTCAAAACTCTTTTTGCTGTCTTCATTTGCTCACCCCCTGCTGAATATCGCATATTTCACGGTAGAGCTCGGAATGCTCATAAAGCTCATCGTGAGGGGCGAAGCCGATTTGTTTTCCGTCATCAAGGAGCAAAACCTTGTCGCAGCCCATAACCGCGGAGATACGCTGTGAAACAATGAATACTGTCGGGTTCCAGGATAAATTTTTAATTGCTTCCCGAAGGCGTGCGTCTGTCGCATAATCGAGCGCTGATGAAGAATCGTCCAAAATCAGAATTTCAGGCCTTTTCACAAGGGTGCGTGCTATGGTGAGCCTTTGCTTTTGGCCTCCGGAAAGCCCGGAACTTCCGATCATCTCGTCAAGCCCGTCTTTTTTTGAGGAAATAACATCCTCCGATTGTGATGCCTTAATTGCTTCCTGCAAATCTTCTTCACTTGCATTTTCACAGCCGAAAAGAATATTTTCCCGTATTGTTCCCGTAAATAAGGCTGCTTTTTGCAAAACAATGCCGATTTTTTTCCGTAATGCCTTTATGTCATAGGAACGAACATCCCGCCCGTCCACCGTAACGATACCGGATTTGGCATCGTAAAATCTCGGAATAAGGCTGATAAGCGAGGTTTTTCCCGAGCCCGTACCGCCGGTTATTCCGATAGTTTCACCCTTTTTAACTTCAAAGCTTATGTTTTCCAAGGCGTCCTCTCCGCCGCTGTACGAAAGGCTGACATTACAAAATGCCACCTTTGCATTTGAAGGCTTTGCGTTGCTTTCTACTACCTTTTGATTGTTTTTTGTGTTCATTACGGCTTCAATTCTCTTTGAGCAAGCCAGGGTTTTTGAAAGGCTTACGGTAACATTCGCAAATTTGATCAGCTCGACAAGTATTTGCGACATATAGTTGTAAAGAGCAACAACCTGTCCTGCTGTCAAAAGATTCATGCTTACCCGCACAGCTCCGGTTTTTATAAGGAAAATAATCGCAATGTTGATTATTAAAAATGTCGCCGGGTTCATAATCGACGATACTGCTCCCGCGAGCTTTTGAAGTGCAGAAAGCTTTTCATTTTCTGCCGTAAACTCCTTGTTTTCGGAGCTTTGATTGTTAAAAGCACGAATAACCCTTGTGCCGGTAATGTTTTCCCTGATTCTTACGGTAACCTCGGAAAGCTTTTTTTGAACATTCCTGAATAGCGGAACGGTTGCATTTATGCATAAAAGCACAACCGCAAAAAGCAGAGGTATAACAACGGCGAAAACTATTGCGGCACGAGTGTCAACTGTGAATGCCATTATCATTGCGCCAAGCACTACAAAAGGCGAGCGCAAAAGAAGGCGAAGCGCAATGTTTACGCCGGCTTGAACTTGGTTTATATCGCTTGTCAACGAGGTTATTAGAGCGGATGTTCCAAGCTTTTCCGATTGTGCTACCGAAAAGCTCTGGATTTTTGAAAAAAGGTCATGTCGCATATCGGTTGCAACTCCGATTGCCGCTTTTGCCGAATAGAACTGCGCAACAAGAGTGCTTGCAAGCCCTATAGCCGCAAGTGCTACCATAACAATGCACATTTTAACGATGTAATTTTTATCCCCGTTTTCAATTCCGTTGTCAATAATCGACGCAACAACAAGGGGAACAAAAAGCTCAAAAACAACCTCTATTACCTTGAACAGAGGGCCTATTATGCTCGCTGTCTTATATCTTTTCAAGTATCCGAATAAAAATCCCATAAGATGCTCCTTCCGTATATAAATAATTATAATACTTTTGCTATACTTTGTCAATATAACCAATATTGCAAAAAAAACGGTTTTTTTTCAATTTGATATTGATAAATGCATTAAAATGTGATATATTATATAAATAAGAAGTTACTAAGGAGATAGGTTTTTTATGTTAGACATTAAATTTGTTAAAGAAAATCCCGAAATAGTAAAGGAAAATATAAAGAAGAAGTTTAAGGATTCAAAGCTTCCCCTTGTTGATGAGGCAATCGCTCTTTATGACGAAAAGAGAGATGTTAACAGCAGAGCAAGCGAGCTTCGTGCCAACAGAAATAAATACAGTAAGCAGATCGGCGCTCTCATGGGTCAGGGCAAGCGTGACGAAGCCGAAGAAATGAAGAAGCTTGTCAACGCTCAGGCGGATGAGCTTAAGGCGCTGGAAGCAAGAGAAACCGAGCTTGAGACAAAGCTCAAGGATGTTATGATGAAGATACCGAATATTGTTGATCCTTCCGTGCCGGTCGGCAGAAGCGATGAGGACAATGTTGAGGTGAAGCAGTACGGCGAGCAGACAAAGGTTGATTTTGAAATCCCGTATCACACCGATATTATGGCGAAGTTTAACGGTATCGACAAGGAAGCTGCCGGCAGAGTTGCGGGCGAGGGCTTTTATTATCTTATGGGCGACATCGCAAGGCTTCACAGTGCGGTTACCGCTTATGCCCGTGATTTTATGATAAGCAAGGGCTTCACTTACTGCATTCCACCGTTTATGATTCGCAGTAATGTTGTTACCGGCGTTATGAGCTTTGAGGAAATGGATGCAATGATGTATAAGATTGAAGGCGAGGACCTTTATCTTATCGGTACAAGCGAACATTCCATGATCGGAAAGTTCATTGATACAATTACACCCGAGGCAGAGCTTCCTCTTACGCTTACAAGCTATTCTCCTTGCTTCAGAAAGGAAAAGGGCGCTCACGGTATCGAGGAACGCGGTATTTACAGAATACACCAGTTTGAAAAGCAGGAAATGATTGTTATTTGCAAGCCTTCCGAAAGCATGGAATGGTTTGATAAAATGTGGAGCTACAGCGTAGAGCTGTTCCGCTCAATGGACATCCCCGTAAGAACGCTCGAATGCTGTACGGGCGATTTGGCAGACCTTAAGGTTAAGTCCTATGATGTTGAAGCATGGTCGCCGAAGCAGGGCAAGTATTTTGAAGTTTGCTCATGCTCAAATCTCGGTGACGCACAGGCAAGAAGGCTCGGAATTAAGGTTAAGGGCGAGGACGGAAACAAGTATTTCGCACATACTCTTAACAATACCGTTGTCGCACCGCCGAGAATGCTCATTGCTTTCTTGGAGAATAATCTTATGTTCGACGGTGAAAAGTACAGTGTGAGAATTCCGGAGGTTTTAAGGCCGTATATGGGCGGAATGGAAGTTATTACGGAGAAATAATATGATTTTGGAAAAGGGCAGACCCGAAAATACGGAAAACCGTCTTCCAAAGGAAATAAGGACTTATGATTTCCTTGATTCTTTGGGTGTGGAGTATTACAGAGTCGATCACGCACCTGCCATGACAATGGAGGTGTGTGACGAAATTGACAAAGCGTTGGACACGCTTATATGCAAAAATCTGTTTTTGTGCAATCGAAACAAAACTTCATTTTATCTTTTGATGATGCCGGGGGACAAGTCCTTCAAAACAAAGGACTTGTCCGCACAGATAAATTCTTCAAGATTATCCTTTGCCGGAGAGGAATTTATGGAAAGGTTTTTGGATATAACTCCCGGCTCGGTGAGCGTTCTGGGGCTGATGAACGACAAGGAAAATGATGTTTCCCTCCTTATAGATGAGGATGTTTTGTCAGCGGAATACTTCGGTTGCCACCCGTGTATAAATACTTCAAGCCTTAAAATCAAAACCAAGGATTTGACGGAAAAGATTTTACCTGCCGTAGGACATGGGTTTTTAAAAGTCAAGCTGTAAAAATTAAGGGAGTGGGGCAAATAGTTTTTTGCCCACTCCCTTTGAAATATGAAAAGCCCACTCCGTATTTTTTAGGCTTATTTTGCTTTTGGCTTGAATATTATTGAAACAAAAAATCCAAAAATGATTGCCGCACCTATTCCTGCGGCGGCGGCAGTGAGCGGACCTGTCATTATTCCGAGCGCTCCCTTTTCCGAGATTGCCTTTGCAACACCCTTTGAAAGAGTGTTACCAAAACCGGAAATCGGAATTGTGGCTCCGCATCCTGCGAATTTGGCAAAGGGCTCATATAACCCGAGGTTTCCCAAAATAACTCCTGCGACAACAAATGAAGTCAATATCCTTGCGGGAGTAAGCTTTGTGAAATCAATAAGGAGCTGCCCTATTATGCAAATAAGACCGCCGAAAAAGAAAGCTTTTAAGTACATCATATATGTCACCTCAAAGGTATTTTTACCGATATTTTAAAAAAAATTACTTTTTTTAAAAAAAGTATTGACAAAAGGCAAAAAGTTTGGTATAATTAATAGCGTTCTAAGGGCGATTAGCTCAGCTGGGAGAGCATCTGCCTTACAAGCAGAGGGTCACAGGTTCGAGCCCTGTATCGCCCATAGCCGCAACCAATATGGTTGCGGCTTTCTTATTTTTGCATAAATATGCCCGAAGCGATTTTGCTTCGGGCACTAAATTTTTATTCCTCTTTTTTCCTTGCCGCAGCATCGGCAATAATCTTTTGTGCAAAGTTAGCGGGAACCTCTTCATATCTTTGGAATATGAATGTAAAGCTTCCTCTGCCCTGAGTCATTGAACGCAAATCCGTTGCGTATTTATGCATTTCAGACATCGGAACCTCCGCTTCGATTGAACCGGGGTTCATACCGAGTATTCTTCCTCTGCGCTTGTTTATGTCGCCGATTATATCTCCTGTGTAGGAATCGGGAACATCAACCGTCAAAAGCCCGACAGGCTCTAAAAGAACCGAGCCGCCTTCTTCCATGCCCTTTTTGAAGGCAAGGGATGCCGCAACCTTAAACGCCATTTCCGAGGAGTCAACCGGGTGATACGAACCGTCCACAAGCGTTGCCTTCAGGTTAACAACCGGATAACCTGCCAAAACGCCGTGCTGAATGGATTCCTTCAGACCTTTTTCAACAGCCGGGAAGTAGTTCTTCGGAACTGCTCCGCCTACAACCGTTTCGCAGAAAGTCAAATCCTCATCCTCGCCGGGTTCAAACTCAATCCAGACATGACCGTACTGACCGTGACCGCCCGACTGTTTTTTATGCTTTCCTTCAACCTTAACCTTTTTGCGCAAGGTTTCCCTGAATGCTGTAATGGGCTCGGAAAGCTCCACATCAACTCCGAATTTTGTTTTGAGCTTGCTTACAACTATATCAAGCTGCTGTTCACCAAGACCCGAAAGTATCATCTGGTGGGTTTCCTTGTTGTTTTCAAGCTTAAGAGTTGCATCCTCTTCCATGAGTTTTGAAAGACCGGATGTCATTTTTTCCTCATCACCCTTTGCTTTGGGGCTTACCGCAAGCGAAAGCACGGGCTTGGGGAATTTTATTGCTTCAAATTTTACCTTGTTTGAAGGAACACAAAGCGTGTCACCGGTTTTGGTGATTGCAAGCTTTGCAACAGCCCCTATATCACCTGCGCCGATGCTGGGGGTTTCCGTCTGCTTTTTACCGCATACGGTGTACAATCTGCCAACCTTTTCGTTTGCTTCCCGGTTAACGTTGTAAAGAACGGAATCCGCTTTGAGAGTTCCGGACATAACCTTGAAATAAGACATTTTTCCAACATACGGGTCGGCAACAGTTTTGAAAACAAATACCGAAAGAGGAGCACTGTCTTCGCATGAAACATCAACGGAATCTCCGCTTTCATTCTCTGCAAGGTATGTACCCTCGGGGGACGGCATATAACGCACAATGGCATCCAGAAGGAACGCAACACCTTCGCCCGTTGCGGCGCTTCCGCAAAGTATCGGCGAAATGTCACCTGAACGGATACCTGCCTTCATTGCCTTCTTTATTTCATCCTGCGTGAATTCCTCACCGCTGAAGTATTTTTCCATTAAATCATCATCGGTCATTGCAATGGCTTCTGAAATCATATCTCTGAAGCCTGCAAGCTCATCACCGATGCCTGACGGGATTTCCCAATCCTCCACAGTTTTGCCTTTTATTTGCTTTCCCTTAAGACGCATTACATCTATGAAACCGTCCAAAGTCTTGTGATCGGTTTTAACGGGAGCCAAAAACGGAATAACATTTTTGCCGAAAACTTCTCTTAACTGGTCGGCAACCTTTGAATAGTCAGATTTTTCATCATCAACCTTGTTGATAAAGAAAATTGCCGGAATGCCCTGTTCCTGTGCGTATTTCCATGCTTTTTCCGTGCCTGCGCTTACTCCGCTTTTTCCGCTTACGGGGATAACCATTGCATCTGCCGCACGGATTCCTTCCTTAACTTCACCTGCAAAGTCAAGATAACCGGGGGTGTCAATAAAATTAATCTTGCAGTCATTCCACTCGAAGGGAAGTATTGTAGTGCCGATAGAAATTTTTCTCTTTATTTCTTCGGGGTCAAAGTCGGATACTGTATTGCCATCGGCAATCTTTCCGAATCTGTCTGACGCACCCGCAAGATGCAGACATGCTTCTCCCAATGTTGTTTTACCTGCTCCGCCGCCGGAGGCAAGGCATATGTTTCTGATTTTGTCGACAGGATACTGCTTCATAGCAAACCCCTCCTTGTTTATAGTAATAAGCCGCGATTTTGACCGCTTATGATAAATATTCTACAAAAATTTTATTCATCCTTCAAAGATTTACCGAAATGTTGCACAAACATGAGTATTTAGAATTGTGAAAATTGCATAAAAACGGGCTGTGTAAAAAATGGATGGATTGCATAAAGTATAAAAATTCTGAAAAATATGCGGATATAAGACTAATACCGATAATAAAAAAGCTTCGCAATTTGCTTTAGTATCTATAGCTTCGTATGCACAAAACAATGTTTTGCCTCAGCTTGTCCGGTCTGCACTGTTTTTCTTAAGCTTAAAAAAGACCGTGTACGGCAAAACGATTTTAAAAAGTCGTTTTGCCGCACACGGCTTGTCAATTATAAGAACTGTTATTAAAAATGCTCATCGAACCAAATATCCTTTGGTTTGAAAAGGCGATGCAGCGCTTGCTCGTTTTTAATAATTCTGAAGTTCGGAATCAGCGAAATATTATCGCATCTTCCAAGGAGCATTGCCGAAAAAATTCCGATTTCAGCCTCTGCGTCCGCAGTGCCGCCCCTTGTTACAACGCCGTCGGACAGCGTGAATACATCGTTATTCCAAGGACACAGAGAATCGTTTATTTTAAGCGTAACCTTGCCTTCAAAATCTGCAAGAGAAAGCATTTTTTCAACATCAATTATTCGTGAAGAGCCGTTAAATCTGCCCTCATAATAGGAATCCCTTTTGCCCCAGCCGCCGTTAAATTCAATAAATGGTGCAAGATCGTCATTGCAAGATATGACGGTGCTGTCCGAATAATCCTTAAGTGACGCAATGTAGGAAAGCAAGCCGATTATTCCGTTAATATCGGAATACCAGAAGTTTTCCACTATTATATCCTGCCGCTTATCGGGGTACTGCTGCATATGATAGCAAATAAAACCGTCAGCCGTTCCGTCATCGCTGTAGTGTAAGTATGAAAAATGCGGTGAGGAATACGGCTTAAGCCCGTTATAAAATGCCTGACTTTTCTCCGAAAGTGCCAGGTTTTTGTTTTTAATAAACACATTATACAAAGCCTTAAGGTCTTGCTTCATTTTTTCGGACTCATCGTAGAGCCTTATATATCCTTGCTTTGAAGTGCGGAAATATTCTGTCGGAATATGCCAAACCTTCGTTTGCGCAGAGGGCTCGTAGTTGAATTTTCTGTAGTAATCTCCTCTGAAAGGGTATAGGTGAGACAAAATCTGACCGTTTTCGTACATCTTTTTAAATGCTGTATCGAAAATTGCCTTTATTGTGCCTTTTCCCCGTGCCTCCTGAGCAGAAACAACTCCGCCTATTCCGCTCATTTTTATATCGTGTCCGTCAAAACGAACGGTGAAGGGAATTGCCTCGATTGCTGAAAGAAAGCCGCCTTCAAATGCACCCAAACGAAAGAAACCTTCTCTCGGGGAGGCATTTTGCACCTTTTTCATTATTTCTTCATCCGATGCGGGGGAGTGAAAAAGCTGAGTGCACAGCCTGTAAAATTCGAGGGTTTCCTCGCCGTAAAATTCTCTTATTTCCATATATTACTCCATTCTCAGCTCCGCAAAAGCCAATTTCGCTGTATATTTAAACAAAATGGGACTGTAAAAACAGCCCCACACATATTATTTTTTAAGTTCTTCGACCTTGTCGAGTCTTTCCCAAGGAAAATCAGCATCACTTCTGCCGAAATGACCGTATGCCGCAGTCTGTTTATAGATAGGTCTGCGTAAATCAAGCCTTTCGATAATTGCCGCAGGGCGCATATCGAAGGTTTTGTTAAATCTTTCGTAAAGCTCTTCCATGGGAATGGTGTTGGTTCCGAATGTTTCAATAAATATCGAAACGGGCTTTGCAACGCCTATTGCATACGCAAGCTGGATTTCGCACTTTTCAGCCAAGCCTGCGGCAACTATGTTTTTAGCCGCGTGCCTTGCCGCATACGAACCCGAACGGTCAACCTTTGTCGGGTCTTTTCCGGAAAAAGCACCGCCGCCGTGTCTTGCGCATCCGCCGTATGTATCGACAATAATTTTTCTTCCTGTGAGCCCCGAATCTCCCTGGGGACCGCCCACAACAAACTTACCGGTAGGATTAACAAGGATTTTTGTGTTTTCATCAATCCACTTTTTATCTATAACCGGTTCGATGACATACTTTTTAATGTCCGAAGCAATCTGAGCCTGCTCAACATCCTCGGAATGTTGAGTTGAAACGATTATAGTATCAACTCTTACGGGCTTTCCGTCATGAAATTCAAAGGTAACCTGTCCTTTCCCGTCGGGGCGAAGGTAAGGAACAGTACCGTCTTTACGAACCTCAGTAAGCCTTCTGCAAAGAGCGTGGGCGTAATGAATGGTAATCGGCATATATTCTTCCGTATCATTGCAAGCATATCCGAAAACCATGCCCTGGTCGCCTGCGCCTATCTCGGCGATTCCGCCCTCTTTTTCTTCAAGAGAGTTGTCCACTCCGAGAGCAATATCGGGTGACTGAGAGTCAATAGAAGTTAAAACCGCACAAGTATTTCCGTCATATCCGCAGGCAGGATTGTCATAGCCTATTTCTTTGATTGTTTCCCTTGCAATACCTGCAATATCAACATAGCACTCGGTCGAGATTTCTCCCATAATAAGGGCAAGCCCGGTTGTTACCGCAGTTTCGCAAGCTACTCTTGCATTCGGATCCTCAGCTAAAATGGCATCGAGAACAGCGTCCGATATTCTGTCGCACACCTTATCGGGATGCCCTTCCGTAACCGATTCAGATGTGAAAAATGTTTTTGTCATAATAAAATTACTCCTTAAAGTGTTCCGAAAAGTCTGTCGCCCGCATCGCCGAGCCCCGGAACGATATATCCGTGATCGTTGAGCTTTTCGTCGACAGCTGCAACATAAATGTCAACATCGGGATGATCCTTCATTACTTTTTCGATACCCTCAGGCGCCCCGATAAGGCAAACGAGCTTTATCTTGTTTGCGCCTCTGTTCTTTATGAACTGAATTGCGGCGGAAGAACTTCCACCGGTTGCAAGCATCGGGTCAAGAACAAGTACTTGTCTTTTTTCTATATCGGTAGGCAGCTTGCAATAGTATTCAACGGGCTCCAATGTTTCCGGGTCACGATAAAGACCTACATGACCAACCTTTGCCGCCGGGATAATGCTCATCATTGCATCAACCATTCCGAGACCTGCACGGAGAATCGGAACAAGCGCAACCTGCTTCTCGATGTATTTACCTGTTGTTTTTGTAATAGGTGTTTCAACCTCGTAGTCCGAAAGCTCAAGATCCTTCGTTGCTTCATATCCCATCAAAAGGGAGATTTCGTAAGCAAGATCGCGGAACTGCTTAACCGGCGTGTTTTTATCACGAAGCATGCTTACCTTCACTTTAATAAGCGGATGATTCATTTCATATAATTTACTCATAGTAATTACTCCTTCAAAAATTTCTATCTTATTAATTATACCCCATTTTTTTGCTTTTGTCTACACATTTTTTAAAAAATAATTAAAAAAATATCAACCGCGAGTTGAATATGTTCTTGACACGGGGCGTTTAAATAATGTATAATATTTTTCGGGAGGTGGTATTTTTGTACTATTCCGAAAAAATACGGTTTCTGAGAAAAAAAGCCGGGCTTTCTCAGAGTGAGCTTGCACAGTTTTTGAATGTTAGTAACCGTGCTGTATCAAAGTGGGAAAACGGCATTTCACAGCCGTCTATACAAAACTATAAAAATCTTGCAAATATTTTCAAGGTTCCGCTGGATTATTTTCTTGAGTCGGAATCTCGTTTCGCAAAAAAAACTCCTGTCGGGATGAAATCGCTCAGAGAGTTATTCAGGATCGGATGCGGTCCTTCAAGCTCTCATACGATAGGGCCTCAGCGTGCCTGCAAGGCATTTGCGGATAAAAACTTATCGGCAGACAGATTTGAAGTAACCCTTTACGGTTCTCTTGCCGCAGCCGGGCAGGGCGGAGGCACAGAGGATGTTGTAAATAAATATTTCGATAATCTCAACAAGCGAGTAATTATAAAAAAAGATTACACAAATATGGGTATTCCTCACCCCAATACGATGGATTTTGTTGCGTTTTCGGGCGGAAAGGAAATTGACCGCGCAAGAGTTATGAGTATCGGCGGCGGAGATATAGAGTTTGAGGGAGAGTTAAGCGGCGATGATTATGTGTACAGGCATACATCGTTCAGCGAAATAGTGAGGTATTGTAACGAAAAAGGTATAACCCTTTATGAGTATGTGCTTGAAACGGAGCCGGATATTGAGGAATATCTGTTTGAAGTGTGGAATACGATGAAGGCTTGCATTCACTCCGGGCTTTCTGCCAAAAGTACGGTTTTGCCGGGCGATTTGGGGGTTGTAAGAAAAGCAAAATATCTTTTTGACCAAAAGCACATTGACGAAACTCCGCAAACAGCCGAAAACAGAATTGTGTGCTCTTATGCATTTGCGGTAAGCGAAGAAAACGCTTGCGGAAAGCGTGTTGTAACGGCTCCCACCTGCGGTTCTGCCGGAGTTGTGCCGGCGGTTCTTTACTATTTTCAAAAAAAGAACAGCTTTGATGACAGGGATGTTGTAAGAGCCCTGGCTGTCGGCGGAATTATAGGAAATCTTGTAAAGACAAATGCCACCGTTTCGGGTGCGGAAGGCGGATGTCAGGCGGAAATCGGAACTGCGTGCGCTATGGCTGCCGCTATGCTCGGTGAGCTTTTTTCCTTAAGAACCGAACAAATTGAATACGCCGCAGAAATTGCCATTGAACATCATCTGGGGCTTACCTGCGATCCCGTCGGCGGGCTTATTCAAATTCCGTGCATAGAAAGAAATGCGGTTGCCGCAATGAGGGCGATCAATGCTGTCAGCCTTGCCGATTTTCTGAGTGATACGAGGCGGATTTCTCTTGATAATGTTATCAAAACAATGAAGGAAACCGGGCGTGACCTGTCGGTTAATTATCGAGAAACCGGCGGCGGTGGGCTTGCTAAAAACTGGTGTTAGGAGGGAATTATGAAGGATTATTACAAAACCGAGTGTGAGCGTGTAATAAGGGAGTTCCGAAAATTTGATTTTTCCTTTGCGATTGCCGCAGATTCCCACCTTGACAATTCATTATGCGATACTTTGGAAAACATAAAAGCGGTTGACGAAAGACTTAATTTTGATTGTCTTGTGCATCTTGGGGATTTCATGAACGGAAATTTTCCGAAGGGATATACGGAAATGCTATTAAACGAGCAAATCGAGCTTTGGAGAGCATCGGTTAACGCTGTGTTTTATCCCGTTGAGGGTAATCATGACGGTTACTGCGAAGGCTCTGTGAACGATATGGCAACGGACGAGCTTTGGTACGGAGCAACCCGTTATCTTGATGAGGCGGAAGGTGTTCACAGACCTTTAGGAAAACCGTATTTTTATGTGGATATTGAAGATAAAAAAATACGACTTGTGTTTATCTGCTCATTTTATTATGAGTGGAAAGACGGGGTGTTTAATAAAAAGTACGGAATAAGCGGCGAACAGGTTAATTGGCTGAAAAACGAGGGGTTTAATGCGCCAAAAGGCTGGACGGTAATGGTTTTTTCGCATGACGCTCCTTTTATAGATTATTTTTCTCCCATAAGCAAGGAAAATCAGCGAATAAACGGCTATGATGCTTTTTGCGCCCTTACAGACAATGCTGAAAAGAACGGTTTTACCGTTGCCGCGTGGTTTTTGGGACATGAGCACGGCGATTTTGACGGAAAAATCAACGGGATTAATTTTATAATGACAACCAGCGAAACGGCATATGTTCCTTCCATTTGGGATATGGTAGGAAACGGTGTTTTCCCCGAAAGAAATCTCGGAACGGTTACGGAGGATGCGTGGGATGCGGTTTCTATAGACCTTAAGGAAAGAATAATCAGGCTTGTCAGATTCGGTGCCGGCTCTGACCGTGAGATTTCTTATTGATTGGGGGATAAAAGCATGGATGAAGTATTTAGATTTGCGCTTTTGTCGGATTCGTGTCTGACGGATAACGATATTGCCTCGGAAATTTACGAGGCTGATCAAAACGGACATCGTTTTGACTGCGTTGTTCATCTCGGCAATATAATAAACGGTAACAATCCGGAGAGGATTTCAGACCGTGTTTACGGTTTGGAAATTGAAAAATACAAAAATTCAACCGAAAGCAAAAGGCTTTATGTTGCGCAGGGGAAAACGGACGGCTATAGAAACGAAAGGTTTCTCGGTCAGCTGGCAATGAACATCACAAACGATGAAAAGTGGGCAAAGCGTGCAAGCTTTCTTACGGATTACGGCAATGTTAAGCTTTTTGAAAAGCCGTATTATTATGCGGATTTTCCCGATAAAAAGGTAAGACTGATTTTTCTTTGCTCTTACATTTCACAGCTTGATGAGGAAAACGAGATTTTCATGAAGTTTGAAGGCTTTAATACAGCTCAGCTTGCGTGGCTTAAAAATGATGCCGCAAGGGTAAAAAAGGGCTGGAGGGTGATTGTTTTTTCTCACTCTATACCCGATTCGAGATTTGAAGGCGCAGGCGACCCGTATGTTTATATGGGAAAATCAACGGAAAGCCTTCTCCGTGTGATTCAGCTTATCAACGAAAACGGGGGAAGAGTTGCCGCACATTTTTGCGGTGCTTACGGGAAATATGACAGCTATGAAATAGGCGGAATAAACAGGATTTCGATTGATTCTGCAAAGAACGGCTCGTGGAGAGAAGTCACCCTCGGCGATACATTAAAGGTTAACGATACTGAATTTGAGTTTTAGAGGTTACATATGAACGCTTACGATTTTGATAAGACTATATATTATTATGACAGCACAAAAAGGTTTTATTTCTTCCTATTGAAGAAGTATCCCAAAATGGCGTTGCGTGCACCTGCGCAGCTTTGGGCATTTATAAAGTATCGGCTTAAAATAACGGACAAAACCGCCATGAAGGAAGTGGTTTATTCGGCTTTCCGGTTTGTGCCCGATATTGACTATGAGGTCGAACGCTTTTGGGATGTCGAAATAAAAAACATAAAGCCGTGGTATCTTGGACAACAGAGGGATGACGATGTTATCATTTCGGCATCACCGTATTTTTTGCTGAGACCTATATGCGACAGGCTCGGCATAAAGCATCTTATTGCGTCCGAGGCAGACAAAAAAACCGGAAAATATACGGGAAAGAATTGCTACGGAAAAGAAAAGGTTCCAAGGCTTAAAGAGTATCTCGGAGATACGAAAATGGACAGATTTTATTCTGATTCCCGTTCCGATTCTCCTCTTGCAGAGCTTGCCAACGAGGCATTTTTGGTAACATGGGACAAAATTGAAAAGTGGTAACATTAATTTTATTATAAGGAGATAAAGCAATGAAAAAGTACAATGTACTTGAAGAAGTACGAATGAACCAAATAAGACCGAAGGGCTGGATTTTGGATTTCTTGAAGAAGGAAGCCTCCGGAATGCCGGGAAATCTTCACAAAATCGGGTATCCTTATGACCGTGCTTGCTGGAAGGATCGCACCTTGACAGACGGCGGCTACGCAGAGTGGTGGCCTTATGAGCAGACTGCGTATTGGATTGATTCGGTGGTAAGAACCGCCATATTTACAGACGATGACGAGCTTTTGAATGTGGTTATGGGGCAGATTGAGGCTTCATTTTCGGATGACGGTGACCCGTATATAGGTCCCCTTGAGCTAAAGGAGGATAAGGGCAGAAACCGTTGGCCTCATGCGGTTTATTTTCGTGCACTTTATGCTCTTTGGAGCAATACGGGTAATATTAGATACCTTGAAAAAATGCGTGAGCATTACATGAGTGATACCCACAGCTATAAGTATGACAGGGATATAGTAAATATCGAAACAATGCTGAAGATAGCACAGGTTTACGAAGATAACGATTTGCTTGAAAAAGCGGTTAATGCTTATAAGGAACACAGAAAGCTCGAATCTGTTGCCGGCGCCGACGACTTAATGTCGGACAGGGTTCCCAATGAGCACGGGGTTACCTTCCATGAGGATGCAAAGCTTCCTGCTATTCTTTACTCATTTACAGGCGACAGGGAATTGCTCGAAGCATCAGTAAACGGCTTTAATAAAATTGCACGCTATCATTTGCTTCCGGACGGAATCCCAAGCAGCAGCGAAAAAACCTGCGGCAACGAAAGCTGGCGTACGCATGAGTCATGCGACATTTCAGATGCCGTATGGTCCTTGGGATATATGCTTGAGGCAACGGGTAACGGAAAATATGCCGACAGAATCGAGTGTGCGGTTTTTAATGCGCTCCCGGGTGCTATAGGGCCTTATTTTAAGACAATTCAGTATCTTTCTTGTGTGAATCAGGTGATTGCCGCAAGAAATTCAACCCACATTTCGGCTTGGAAAAACACTCCCCGTATGGCATATCAGCCCCACCATTATCCCGAATGCTGTGTGGGAAATATCGGAAGAACAATGCCAAACTACGCCGCAAGAATGTATCAGACCTTCTGCGGAGGCGTAGCTGTAAGCCTTTACGGCGACAGCGTGTATGACGGGGATGAAATAAAGCTTACCCAAACGGGAAACTATCCTTTCGGCGATGAAGTCAAGCTTAAAGTCGAGCTTAAAGGCGTTTCGGAAAGCAAGCTGAAATTGCGAATCCCCGAGTGGTCAAAAAGAACGGTTATCCGCAAAAACGGTGAGCCCATGGAATTTTCGGTATGCAACGGTTATGCCGAGGTTTCGGTCGGAAACGGCGATGAAATATCGCTTTCCTTCCAAAAAGCATTTTCCGGAAATTCTTCACCCGACGGAGGAGTTTACTTTACATACGGTCCCCTTCTTCTTTCGCTTAAGATTAAAGAAAAAAGAGAGATTGACACGGAAGAAAAAAGGCAGACTGCGGATTTTCCGGCTTGGAATATCTATCCCGATTCCCCCTGGAACTATGCCGTAACAGGCTGGGAACGCCCCGAAAGCATTACGGTTTCACATTCCGACAGTCCGTTCTGGGAAGGCTCTCCTCTTGAAATAAAGATTAAGGCAAAAACGCTTTCGGATTGGAATTTGGTGAAAGAAGAACAAAAGGATATGGAGCTTGTGGGCGGCGAAGGGTTAGATCAAAAACAGCTTGATTGCGGCGCCACCCTGGTTTCAAACGAGCTTGTTACAACGCCTCGTTTGCCGTCGTCCGAGTTTGTCGAGGAGCATCTCGGCGATTATGAGGAAATTACCCTCGTTCCCTACGGCAGTACCAATATCCGCCTGACCGTTTTCCCGAAGTATCTTCATGCGGAATAAATTGAATAAAATCGGAAAGTGGCAAAAACTACTTGCAAAAATGAGTTTGTTATGCTATAATATGTATGCTACAAACTCATAATCTACAATGGAATACTTATAATCAAATTCATTATTTAGGGGTACACTCTATTAAGAAGAGCGTACACTTCGATTTCATATACCCTAAATAACGGATTATGATTATGAGTGTGTAGCAACCCTTAACATCGAAGTCAATGCGCTTTTCAGGTGCGTGGCTCTTTGTTAAGTTGCTACGCACTTTTTATTTGGAAATTTATGAAAATCGGGAGGGAAATATTGGTGTTCACTCCATTTAATCGGTGCCGGTAGATTATAATCCAAAAAGAATGGAGAAAATTTATGAGAAAAATTTTGGCAATTATTATTTTCGTGATGCTTGTTTTTTCTGTTTCGGGATGCGGTAACGGAGCTTCGTCGGAAGTAAAGGAAAAAACGGCGACTAAAAAGCTTATGGAAAAATTCGATAAGAGTGTTCAAATTGAAAAAACGGTGCTGTACGATGAAAATGGTATAAAGATAACCGCCGATAGCCTGACATACACCAACTTTACGGCAGAAATTAAACTTATTTTTGAAAACAACAGTGATAAGGATTTATCGTTTGTAAGCGGTTCTATGGGATACCATATTAATTCAATAAACGGGTACATGATAGATGACGGCTACATCAATTGTGATGTTGCGGCAGGACAGACCGTAGAAGATGAATTTTCGGTTGATTTTAGATCTCTTAATGTGTACGGAATTACGAAAATTGCGGACATTGAAATGGGTTTTGAAATTAATGATGATGATTACAACTCTGTGGAAACCGGACCTTTAAAGATTAAAACAAATATTGCTGATAGTTACGATTATTCCGAGAATACATATCGCAAGGTGATTGAAAACGGCGCATTTGAAAGCAAGATGGATTGTAAAATCGACAGCTTTTCGGAAGATGTTCTTTATGATAATTACGATCTTAAGGTTACATCTGCGGCTGTTGTAACTAACAAGGACAATGAATCTATTGTCATGTTGGAGATTGAAAACAATTCGGAATACGAAATAACGGTAGGCATAGGCGATGTTTATTTCGGAGAATTAAATGTTTATGATTCGATTTGGGACAGTGAATTTATCCCGGGAAAGAAAAAATATGTTATGGGAATTGAGCTGAACAATTTGGCAGAATATTATTTCGATGAAGAAGATGAAGAAGAAACCGATGATGCCGATAAAAAAGATGAGAAAGGCGATGATTTAATCGAAATATCGGAGCTTTCATTTTCGTTCTCTGTCGGAGAATCTGTATATGATCCCGAAGATTCACAGGAAATCACTTTATCATTGCCCAAAATAAAGATTGAAAAGGATTAAAGGAGACTAATATGAAAAAAATATTTCTATCCGTTATTGTTGCAATGCTGATGCTGACACTTATTGCTTGCGGCAGTTCAAAATCTGACAAGAGCAAATTGACAAACAAAGAAAGCACTGACACTCAAAAGGTTGAAACCCAGGAAACAGAGGAAACTCCCAATGTGGTAGATGATACTCAAGAAAGCATTTCGGAAATATCCGGAGAACCAGAGTGGAAGCAGTTTTTGAAGGATTATGAAGCTTGGATAAATAAATATATAGAAATTACCGAAAAGTATAAAAACAATCCGTCTGACACTACTATTTTGACAGACTACACCGAAATGCTTGCGGAATTGGTGCAATGGCAGACAAAGGCGGAAGAACTTCAGGCTGAGCTTGAAAATGCTTCGCCTTCCGAGGTTGCGGAGTACTCTGCGGAATTAATCAGAATTGCCGGAAGAATTGCTGAAATCGCAGATTAAATTATATCGAACAAAGCCCTTGACAATAGCAGTAAACGGTGATATAATGAAATTGCAAAACAAAGGGGAGCTTTTGGCTGAGAGGAAGTTTTGACTTCGACCCATAACCTGATCCGGGTAATGCCGGCGTAGGATAATATGTGCTCATCTTGCCGCAGGCCTATTTTTGCCTGCGGCTTTTTCTCGGCAACGGTTCTGCTTCATTTCCGGTGCGGTTCTTTTCGGTGAATTTGCATGGGAAGGCTGGAACAAATACGCATATTCCTTGTGCTACAACGGCGCATATATGCTTCCCGAACTTATTTTTACGGTAATCGGAGTAGTTATTTTGTACAATATACCTTCCGTAAACAGCCTAATAACGGAAGAAGAATAAATTCTTCAAAAAAACACTTGACATTTACGGCTTATTATGCTATAATATACGGTAATAAATATGTAAAGGCTGTGACGAAGAACGGTCACCGAGAAAGGCACTTCAGAGAGCTGATGTTTGGTGAAATTCAGTGTGTTGTATATCCTTGACCTCTCACTTTTGAGCCGGAAGCCTGAGATTTTCATTTAGGGCTACCCGTGTTTGCTACGTTAGTGCATAGAAGTTGTTAGACTTCAATGAGTTGGCGGATTTTTTCCGCAATTTGAGTGGTACCGCGAGTGCTAAAGTTGTATTTACACCCGTCTCAAAGCAAGCTTGGCTTTGAGACGGGTTTTGTTTTACCTTAAGGCCACACAACAAATGTATAGACTTAAATAACGAAAGGCGGAATTAAGATGTTAACCCTTGACAAAGTATTCGATGCACAGACTGTGCTGAAAAATATAATTCGTGAAACCAATGTTGTAAGGGCGTACGGCATTGCTCCCGAGTGTGAACTGTACCTAAAGCCCGAAAATCTGCAAATAACAGGCTCGTTTAAGGTCAGAGGATCTGCATATAAAATTGCGATGCTTTCCAAAGAGGAGAAGGAAAAAGGCGTTATTGCTTGCTCTGCCGGAAATCACGCGCAGGGCGTGGCTCTTGCGGCAACCAAAAACGGAATACGGTCTATCATATGCTTGCCGGATACGGCGCCTATCTCAAAGGTTGAGGCAACAAAAGGCTTCGGTGCGGAGGTCTGTTTGGTAGAGGGCTGTTATGATGACGCTTACGGGAAAGCCCTGGAGCTTCGTGACAGTGAGGGTTATACCTTTGTTCATCCCTTTGACGATGAGGATGTCATTGCCGGACAAGGTACGATTGCTCTTGAAATATTGAATGATTTGGATAATATTGATGCCATTGTTGTTCCTATCGGCGGAGGCGGTTTGATTTCGGGCATTGCCTATACCGTTAAGCAGATTCGTCCCTCAGTCAAGGTTTACGGCGTGCAGGCTGTCGGCGCTCCGAGTATGTACAATTCGATTAATGACGGTAAAATTGAGTGCTTGGAAAGTGTGTCAACTATTGCAGACGGTATTGCGGTAAAGCAACCCGGAGAAAACACATTCCAATATATAAGCGAGTATGTGGATGAAATTGCACTTGTGAGCGACGATGAGGTTTCCTCGGCTATTCTTGCTCTGATAGAGAAGCAGAAGATGATTGCCGAAGGTGCCGGCGCAACCGCTGTGGCGGCTGTCATGTTTGATAAATTCAACCTTAAAGGCAAGCGTGTCGTTGCGGTGGTATCGGGCGGAAATATTGATGTTACAAGCCTGTCCCGTGTAATAGACAGAGGCTTGCTTAAGTCCGGCCGTTCCACAAGCCTGCTGATAGAGCTTATCGACAAGCCCGGACAGCTAAAGGAAATATCCTCAATCATTGCCGATTGCGGCGGAAACGTAACCGGCGTTCACTACGAAAAGGGAGATACCGAGAGTGTCAACGGCTGTTTCCTCCGTATAGAAATGGAAACGAGAGATTTTGAACATGTTAACCTTATTACGAAAACACTTCGTGACGAAGGTTTTAAATTAGTTTAATTTTTGAAGGGAGTTAATATTATGAGCATAAAAATTCACACAAATAATGCACCGGCGGCAATCGGCCCGTACTCACAGGCAACGGTTGTAGGCAATCTGATTTTTACATCCGGACAAATTCCTCTGAATCCCGAAACGGGTGTTTTGGAGGGCGAAAGCATTGCAGAGCAGACTCACAGAGTTTGCAAAAATTTGGAGGCGGTTTTGTCTTCCGCAGGCGGATCTTTGCAAAGTGCGGTCAAAACGGTGTGCTTTCTTAATGATATGGCGGATTTTGCCGAATTCAATGAAGTGTATGCACAGTATTTTACAGAAAAGCCCGCAAGAAGCTGCGTGGCTGTAAAGGAGCTTCCCAAAGGCGCTCTTGTCGAGGTGGAAGTAATAGCGGAAAAGGAGTAATGAATTATGATGGATTCAAGTAAGTATCGAGTGGGATATTTCCCGGTAGACAAAAAATACAATACATGGGTTGAAAAAGATCATATTGAAAAGCCCCCTATTTGGTGCAGCGTTGATATGCGTGACGGTAATCAGAGTCTTGTAATTCCTATGAGCCTTGAAGAAAAGCTTGAGTATTACAAGGTGCTTCTGGATGTCGGCTTCAAGGAAATTGAGGTTGGTTTTCCGGCGGCAAGCGAAACCGAATACGAATTTTTAAGAACGCTTATAGATAACAACATGATTCCCGATGATGTTACGGTTCAGGTTCTTACACAGTGCCGCGAGCATATCATTCGCAAAACATTTGATGCCTGCAAGGGTGCGCCCAATGCAATCATTCATTTTTATAATTCCGTAAGTGTTGCTCAGCGTGAGCAGGTGTTCAAAAAGAGTAAAGAGGAAATCAAGAAAATTGCGGTTGACGGCGCAAAGCTTGTTAAAAAGCTTGCCGATGAGTATGATGCAAACTTCCGCTTTGAGTATTCTCCCGAATCGTTTACGGGAACCGAGCCTGAATATGCACTTGAGGTATGTAATGCCGTTTTAGATGTACTGGAGCCGAGTGAGAACAACAATGTAATTATCAATCTCCCGGTTACGGTTGAAATGAGCCTTCCCCATGTATATGCATCTCAGGTTGAATATATGAGCAAGAATCTTAAATATCGCGAATTTGTTACCCTTTCGCTCCACCCCCACAATGACAGGGGAACGGGAGTTGCGGATACGGAGCTTGCACTCCTGGCAGGTGCCGACCGTGTTGAGGGAACGCTTTTCGGAAACGGCGAAAGAACAGGCAATGTCGACATTGTGACCTTGGCGATGAATATGTATTCTCACGGTGTGGATCCCAAGCTTGACTTTTCAAATATGACCTATCTTGTTGATGAGTATGAAAAGTGCACCCGTATGCATGTTTACGAAAGAGCACCGTATGCAGGCGCTTTGGTGTTTGCGGCATTTTCGGGTTCACATCAGGATGCCATAGCAAAGGGCATGAAGTACAGAAAGAAAAACAAGCTTCATCAGTGGAATGTTCCTTATATTCCGATTGATCCTCAGGATATTGGCAGAACCTATGATGCGGATGTAATCCGTGTTAATTCGCAGTCCGGCAAGGGCGGCATAGGTTATCTTCTCGAGCAGTCTTACGGATATAATCTTCCCGCAAAAATGCGTGAGGCTTTCAGCTATTTGTGCAAGGGCATATCGGATCACGAGCATAAGGAATTAAAGCCTGATGAAATTCTTGAAATTTTCACGGAAAATTATCTTAATATAAAGGGTAACATCGAGGTAACGGATTTCGACTTTGTTCGTGAAAATGATTCGGTGAAGATTGAAATTACCTTTGAAAAGGACGGCGTTGAAACAGAGCTTCAGGCAGAAGGAAACGGTACATTAAGTGCTATCAACAACGCTCTTTGCGAGCTTACGGGCGAGCAGTACACCTTGCAGGTGTTCACTCAGCACAGTATGCAGGGACAAGGCTCTCAGAGTGTTGCGGCATCCTATATCGGGCTTGAAAACGAAAATGGCGAAATGTTCTGGGGCGCCGGTACCGATACCGATGTTATTACAGCAAATACAAAGGCACTTCTCAGTGCGTTTTACAATATGACTAAGGGAGGTAATTGATATGGGTATGACCATGACTCAAAAAATCCTTGCATCCCACGCAGGGCTTGAAAGCGTGGAGGCAGGTCAGCTTATAAACGCAAAGCTTGATATTGTTCTCGGTAACGATATTACAACCCCTGTTGCGGTTAATGAGTTCAACAAAGCGGGCTTTGAAAAGGTTTTTGATAAGGACAGGGTTGCAATAGTGCTTGACCATTTTGTTCCCAATAAGGATATAAAAGCGGCGGAACAGTCAAAAACCTGCCGTGAATTTGCCTGCTCTCATTGCGTAAGCCATTTTTACGATGTGGGTAAAATGGGAATTGAGCACGCACTCCTTCCCGAACAGGGCGTCGTTACCGCAGGTGACTGCATAATCGGTGCGGACAGTCATACCTGTACCTACGGAGCGCTCGGTGCGTTCTCAACCGGTGTCGGCTCAACCGATATGGCGGCAGGAATGGCAACGGGCATGGCGTGGTTCAAGGTGCCTTCCGCAATAAAGTTCAATCTTACGGGAAGGCTTCCCTCAAATTGCAGCGGTAAGGATGTTATTTTAACAATTATAGGAATGATCGGAGTTGACGGTGCCCTTTATAAAAGCATGGAATTTTCCGGTGAGGGAGCACACGGGCTTTCGATGGATGACCGCCTTTGCATATGCAATATGGCTATAGAAGCAGGTGCAAAGAACGGTATTTTCCCGGTTGATGATGTTACATTGGAATACTTAAACGGCAGAAGTGAAAGAGCTCCGAAGGTTTTTGAAGCAGACAAGGATGCGGAATATGAAAAGGTTATAGAGATTGACCTTGGCAGTATTACACCGACCGTTGCTTGTCCTCATCTTCCCGAAAATACTCGTCCCGCAAGCGAGCTTCACGATATAAAGGTTGACCAGGTTGTAATAGGCTCCTGCACAAACGGAAGAATGGAAGACATGGAAGCGGCTTACAAAATCCTTAACGGCAAAAAAATTGCGGATGGTATTCGTTGCATCATTATCCCGGGAACAATGCAAATTCTCCGTGAATGTGTTGAGAGAGGTTGGTATACGGCGTTTATTGACGCAGGCGCAGTTGTTTCAACTCCTACCTGCGGCCCTTGTCTCGGAGGATATATGGGAATTTTGGCGGCAGGAGAAAGGTGCATTGCAACAACTAACCGTAACTTTGTCGGCAGAATGGGGCATGTTGACAGCGAAGTATATCTTGCATCACCGCACACGGCGGCGGCAAGCGCTTTGACAGGCTTTATCACAGAATACAAGGAGGTTTGAGCCAATGAATACTCAAGGAAAAGCTTTCAAATATCCCGATAATGTTGATACGGATGTTATTATCCCTGCGCGTTATCTTAATACCCCCGACGCAAAAGAGCTTGCGCTCCACTGCATGGAGGATATTGATACCGAGTTTGTAAAAAAAGTGAACAAGGGCGATGTTATGGTTGCGGGCTGGAATTTCGGATGCGGTTCTTCCCGTGAACACGCTCCGCTTGTAATAAAAACCTGCGGTACGGGATGTGTGATTGCTAAAAGCTTTGCCAGAATTTTTTATCGTAATGCAATAAATATCGGACTTCCGATTTTGGAATGTCAGGAAGCGGCGGAAGAAATTTCTGCCTGCGATGAAGTGAAGGTTGATTTTGACACCGGTATTATATCCGATATAACCACAGGAAAAACATATAAGGCTCAACCTTTTCCACCGTTCATTCAGAATATTATAAAGTGCGGCGGACTTTTGAAATCACTTAAGGAGGATGCCGCAAATGACTAAAAACATTGCAGTAATAAGGGGCGACGGAATAGGCCCCGAAATAGTAAATCAGGCTATAAGGGTTCTTGATAAAATAGCTGAAATTTACGGTCACACCTTTAATTATACGGATGTTGACATGGGCGGTTGCGCCATAGATAAGTTCGGAGATCCTCTGCCGGAATCGGAGCTTAAAAAGTGCTTGGAATCCGACAGCGTTCTGCTCGGAGCGGTCGGTGGCGAAAAATGGAACGATGTCCCCGGGGACAAAAGACCTGAAAAGGGACTTCTGAGGCTTCGTGCAGGAATGGGTGTTTATTCAAACAACCGTCCCGCTAAAATATGGCCGCAGCTCAGCGATGCCTCTCCTCTTAAAAAGTCCATAGTTGACAAGGGGATTGATTTTATAATCGTTCGTGAACTTATCGGCGGAATTTATTTCGGTGAGCATAAGACTGAGGACGGCGTTGCGACCGATATTTTGAAATACAGCGAAGAAGAGATTGAGCGCATCGGCAGAATCGGCTTTGAAACCGCAAGAAAGAGAAATAAGAGGCTGTGCTCGGTTGAAAAAAGCAATGTGCTTGATTCGAGCAGGCTTTGGAAAAAGGTTATGCACAGGCTTTGCGAGGAATACCCGGATGTGGAGCTTTCGGATATGCTTGTTGACAATTGCGCAATGCAGATTGTGAAAAATCCTGCTCAATTTGATGTAATCGTTACAGAGAATATGTTCGGAGATATTCTTTCCGATGAGGCATCCATGATAACCGGTTCTATAGGAATGATTCCTTCCTCCAGTCTCGGAGCGAGCGAATGCGGTCTTTATGAGCCTATTCACGGTTCGGCTCCGGATATTGCCGGACGGGACATTGCAAATCCTATCGGTACAATTCTTTCTGCGGCAATGATGCTCAGATTCAGCTTTGATATGCCCAAGGAAGCGGATGCAATAGAAAATGCGGTGTCGGCTTATCTTGACGAAGGCTACAGAACGGCTGACATTATGGATGATTCGGGAAAGCTTGTGGGCTGCAAAGAGTGTGGAGATTTGATTATTAAAAACATTTGGAAGGAGTGATTATCGTGCTTCTTTCGGGCGCAGATATACTTGTAAAAACATTGATTGAGCAAGGCTGTGATACGGTTTTCGGATACCCGGGCGGACAGATTATAAATGTTTATGACAGCCTTTACAGTCATCAAAACGAAATAAATCATATCCTGACGGCGCATGAGCAGGGTGCTGCACACGCCGCAGACGGATATGCAAGAGTTACCGGAAAGGTCGGAGTTGTTATTTCAACATCAGGGCCCGGTGCCACAAATCTTGTAACGGGAATAGCAACGGCATACCTTGATTCTATACCGATGGTCGCAATTTGCGGAAATGTTCCCACATCTCAAATAGGAACGGACAGCTTTCAGGAAATTGATATTACCGGTATAACGCTTCCAATAACCAAGCATAATTATTTTGTGGGTTCGGTCGAAGATCTTGCAGATACCGTAAGAGAGGCGTTTGCACTTGCAAAATCCGGAAGACCGGGACCTGTGCTTGTCGACATTCCGAAGGATGTTCAGGTAGCAAAATGCAAATATGATCCTAAAGCACCTGTGGAAAAAGAAGATTCGAGTGCGGCAAAGTTGGTTCGTATCGAGGAAGCCGCAAGCTATATCAACTCGGCAAAAAGGCCGTTCGTTTATTTCGGCGGAGGGCTTATAACCTCAAATGCACAGGATGAAATGCTTGCCCTTGCCGAAAAAATCGACGCTCCGATAGGCTGTTCTCTTATGGGACTTTCCGGGATACCTACCGATCATCCGAGGTTTTTGGGAATGCAGGGAATGCACGGACATTATGCATCATCAATGGCAATGCATAAGGCGGATCTTATAATCTCGCTGGGAGTTCGCTTTAATGACCGAGTTACCGGTAATCGTGCGAAATTCGCAAAGGGTACACAGATCATTCATATTGATGTTGACGGATCCGAGCTTTGTAAGACAGTTAACTCTACTTGCGGTCTCAGGGGAGATGTCAAGCTCACGCTGCAAAAGCTTATCCCTTTGCTGAACGAGGGGAAAAAGCCCGAGTGGACGAAAAAGGTCAAGGCTCTTATTGAAAAGGAAGAAAGCTATTTGGATAACCGTGACGGCTTGACTCCGAGAAGGGCGATTTTGACACTTAATAAGCATCTGGGCGAAAACACCGCGGTTTGTACCGATGTTGGTCAGCATCAGATGTGGGCAGCACAGAATTTAAGCTTTAGGACAGCTCGCAGGTTCGTTTCAAGCGGTGGGCTCGGTACGATGGGCTTTGGCTTCGGAGCGGCAATCGGTGCGGCGTTCGGAACGGGCGAGAGAACGGTGCTGATTACGGGGGACGGAAGCTTCGGTATGTGCCTTCAGGAGCTTGCAACAGCAGTTACCTACAATATTCCCATTGTTATTCTCATCTTAAATAACGGTGTTCTCGGAATGGTAAGGCAATGGCAGACATTGTTTTTCAACAAACATTACAGCAATACGGTGCTTGACAGAAAAACCGATTTTTCACAGCTTGCCCGTGCCTTCGGGGCAGAAGGTGAGGCTGTTTCAACCGTAGAGGAACTTGATGAGGCTCTCGGCCGGGCATTTTTAAAGGAAGGGCCATACATCATTGATTGCAAAATAGATAAGGATGAATTTGTTCTTCCTATGCTTCCGCCCGGCGGCAGCATAGATGATATAATAACAAAGGCGGAGGTGGAATAATGAGCAGATACACAGTAGCGGTTTTGGTAAGAAATCAGTTCGGTGTGCTGAATCGTGTAACAAGTATGTTCCGACGCCGTCAGTTTAATATCAACGCTCTCACCGTAAGTGAAACGGAAACAAGCGAGCTTTCCCGAATTACGGTTGTTTTCGGCGGAGAGGAAGCTTCAAAACAACAGCTTATCAATCAGCTTTATAAGCTTCCCGATGTTTGCTATATCGAGGAATTTAACGATGACAATTCCATAAGCTGTGAGTTGCTTCTTATCAAAATGAAAAACGATGCGGAATCAAGAGAGGATATAAGAAGTGCGGCTGAAGGGTTCGGTGCCGTAACAGTTGATTATTCCAAAGACTCCATTATGCTCAGGCTGACAGACACAACAAGAAGAATAGACGATTTTATAAATCTTATGCGTAATTTTACAATACTTGAACTCTGCCGTACGGGAAGCGTATCCCTTGAAAAAGGCAGTACAACAATTCGCCAAATTATAAATTTATAATAGAAAGAGGTAATAAAAATGGCTAGAATTTTTTATCAACAGGATTGCGATTTGCAGAAGCTCAGCGGTAAGACCGTAGCTATAATAGGTTACGGCTCCCAGGGACATGCCCACGCTTTGAATCTTAAAGATAGCGGCGTGAGAGTTATTATCGGTCTTTATGAAGGTTCAAAAAGCTGGGCTAAAGCAGAGGCTCAGGGCTTTGAGGTTATGACCTCCGATAAAGCGGCAAAGGCTGCCGACATAATTATGATTCTTATTAACGATGAAAAGCAGGCGGCTCTTTATAAAGAATCCATTGCGCCTAACCTCACCGAAGGTAAAACTCTTGCTTTTGCACACGGATTTAATATTCATTTCGGATGCATCAAGCCGCCGAAGAATGTAAATGTTATCATGATTGCTCCTAAAGGTCCCGGTCATACTGTAAGAAGCGAATATCAGGCAGGAAAAGGCGTTCCTTGTCTTGTTGCGGTTGAACAGGATGCAACGGGCGATGCATGGGATTTGGCACTTGCTTATGCTCTCGGTATCGGCGGAGCTCGTGCAGGCGTGCTTGAAACCGATTTCAGAACGGAAACCGAAACCGATTTGTTCGGCGAACAGGCAGTCCTTTGCGGCGGAGTTTGCGCTTTGATGCAGGCAGGCTTTGAAACATTGGTAGAAGCCGGCTATGACCCCAGAAATGCATATTTTGAATGTATTCACGAAATGAAGCTCATTGTTGACCTTATCTATCAGAGCGGCTTCTCCGGCATGAGATATTCAATTTCCAACACCGCAGAATACGGTGATTATATTACAGGGCCGAAGATTATAACAGAAGACACCAAAAAGGCTATGAAGAAAATTTTGAAGGACATCCAGGACGGTACTTTTGCCAAGGAGTTCCTTCTCGATATGTCTTCCGCAGGTGCTCAGGTTCACTTTAACGCTATGAGAAAGCTTGCAAGCGAGCATCCGTCCGAGGTAGTAGGTGAGGATATCCGTAAGCTCTATAGCTGGAGTGACGAGGATAAGCTTATCAATAACTGATTTTTTGGGGAGGTATTTTCTATGCCTAAAGAAAATGTTGTAGACGGCGTTCAGAACGCTCCTCACAGAAGCCTGTTTCACGCTTTGGGACTTACAAAGGAGGAGCAGTCCCGTCCCCTTATCGGTATTGTAAGTTCTTATAACGAAATAGTGCCGGGGCATATGAACATAGACAAAATTGTTGATGCCGTTAAAATAGGAGTTGCCATGGCCGGCGGTACACCGATTGTTTTCCCTGCTATTGCGGTTTGTGACGGAATAGCAATGGGACATACGGGAATGAAGTATTCTCTTGTCACAAGAGATCTTATTGCGGATTCAACCGAGGCTATGGCTTTGGCGCACGGCTTTGACGGACTTGTAATGGTTCCAAATTGCGATAAAAATGTTCCCGGGCTTCTTATGGCTGCGGCAAGGGTTAATATTCCTACGGTTTTTGTAAGCGGAGGGCCTATGCTTGCAGGCAGAGTGGAAGGGAAAAAGACAAGCCTTTCGAGTATGTTTGAAGCGGTTGGTTCATATAATGCCGGAAAAATCAGCGACGAAAAGCTTAACGAATATGAATGTAAAACCTGTCCGACATGCGGTTCATGCTCAGGTATGTACACCGCAAATTCAATGAATTGCCTTACGGAAGCTTTGGGTATGGGGCTCAGAGGAAACGGAACGATTCCGGCTGTTTATTCAGCCCGTATCGAGCTTGCAAAGCACGCCGGCATGGCAGTTATGGAAATGGTTAAAAAGAACATTTGCCCCCGTGATATTATGACAAAGGAAGCCTTGATGAATGCTCTTACCGTTGATATGGCTCTCGGATGCTCTACAAACAGCATGCTTCATCTTCCGGCAATTGCTCATGAATGCGGCGTGGAGCTTAATTTGGATATTGCAAACAAAATAAGCGAAAGAACTCCGAATCTTTGTCATCTCGCACCTGCCGGCAGAACATATATGGAGGATCTGGATGAGGCAGGCGGTGTGTATGCAGTAATGAAGGAGCTTACCAAAAAAGGTCTTTTAAATACGGATTGCATGACCGTAACCGGAAAAACGATCGGAGAAAATATTAAGGACTGCGTAAATTTGAATACGGATGTAATCCGTCCTGCGGAAAATCCGTACAGCGAAACCGGCGGTATTGCTGTGCTTAAGGGCAATCTTGCCCCCGAGGGCAGTGTTGTTAAGCGTTCTGCGGTAGTACCCGAAATGCTTGTTCATGAAGGCCCCGCAAGGGTGTTTGACTGCGAGGAGGATGCACAGGCGGCAATCAATGCCGGAAAAATTTGTGCCGGCGATGTTGTTGTTATCAGGTATGAAGGGCCTAAAGGTGGCCCGGGTATGCGCGAAATGCTTAATCCCACCTCCGCAATAATGGGAATGGGACTGGGCAACAGCGTTGCACTTATTACGGACGGCCGTTTCAGCGGCGCAACCAGAGGCGCTTGTGTCGGTCACATAACTCCCGAGGCGGCATCCGGAGGTATGATCGGCGTGGTGGAGGAAGGAGATATTATCAGCATTAATATCCCCGAAAACACCATTGAGCTTAAGGTGGATGAAAAGATTTTAAGCGAACGCTTAAAGAATTTCGTTCCGAAGAAAAAAGAACTTTCCGGTTATTTGAAGCGTTATGCAAAAGCGGTATCCGGAGGTGCTTCGGGGGCGATTCTCAACTGATATGAAAGCGTTAAAGGAAAAGCTTGAAACACTATGTATATTCAGGGATTTTCTTCATGATGATGTAATTTCCCGATTGATGAAATATGCGGAAAATCCGTCAAATTCGGCTTATGCCGAGTTTGTGTCGGCTCTATACTTTGCAAACGGAGGCAATCTGTCGGAGCATATTAAGCAGTTGTGCGAAAACAGCGAAAATGTTTTCGTCCGTACAATCGGAAGAGGAGAGCAAGCTCCGGAATTTATGCACAGCGCACTTTTGAAGGAGCTCGATGTTTTGCAGGAAGTTTCCCGTCTTACAAAGGATGAGCTTTGCAAAGAGCTTCATTATGAAGGATTTTTGCCCGATTTTACTTCTTCCGAAGCGGACTTAAGGAGCTTCTATCTTAACAGGATAGGAAATATCGGGAAGTACGGCTACGGCATATATGCAAAGAACCGTATGTTCTTTGTGGATGATAATGCGTCGGTTGTTCCGGTGCTTCATCCCGATACCGTTTCCCTTTCTCAGCTCGTTGATTACGAGCGTGAAAGGGAGATAATAATAAGTAACACAAAGGCTCTTCTTTGCGGTAAGCCTGCTGCCAATATTCTTCTTACAGGGGACGCCGGCACGGGAAAGTCATCAACAATCAAGGCTGTCGGCAATGCCTTGTGGGCGGACGGACTGCGTATTATAGAGGTAAGGAAGGAACAGCTTCGTGTTATTCCCAAGTTGCTTGACGAACTTTCGGAAAACCCGTTAAAATTCGTACTTTTTATTGACGATTTGTCTTTTCTTAAGGATGACGATAATTTCAATTCCTTAAAGGCTGTCCTGGAAGGCTCGGTTACCGCAAAATCGAAAAATGTGGTAATTTATGCTACGAGCAATCACAGGCATATTATAAAGGAAAAATTTTCCGACCGGGACGGCGACGATGTACACCGTAACGATACCATGCAGGAGCTTATTTCATTGTCTGAACGGTTCGGAATTCATATTTCGTTTTATAAGCCGGATAAAAAAACATTTATTCATATTGTTCATCATCTTGCAGAAACAAACGGAATTGAAATGAATACGGATGAGCTTGATATGCTTGCGGAGCGTTTTGCTTTGGAAAGAGGCGGAAGGTCCGCAAGGCTTGCAAGGCAATTTATTGACGGACTGCTGTCAAAATAGGTTTAAAAGCAAAAATACGCACGGGACAGAAAAAATGTTCCGTGCGCTTTTTTGTATATCGTATTTATTGACGGCCGTTTTCTTTTTGTCTTGCTGTTTTTAGAAGCTCTTCGAGTCTTTGCTTTTTTATAAGGTATCTCTTATTGCAGAAATTGCAATAGATTTCCGCATCTACCTGATCGCGTATTATTCCTTCGATTTCCTCCGAGCCCAGGCTCAGAATACCCTTTTCAAAGCGTTCCTCCGAGCAGTTGCAGACATAGTCCGGTGTTTCTTCGCCGATTATTTCAATATCGCCGAAAATATCCTCCAAAATCTGTTGTGGGCTTTTACCTTCACAGATCAGGTCTGTAACGGAGGTTATTTTTTTAAGTCCGTTCTCAACTGCGTCTATAACAGAGTCGTCTGCTCCCGGGAGAAGCTGAATGATAAAGCCCCCTGCGGCCTTAATGGAATAATCCGTATCAACCAAAACGCCGAGACCCGAAGCAGTCGGAACTTGCTCACTTGAGGCATAGTAAAAATTAATATCATCACCGATTTCCCCCGTAGCAATCCTGACCTGTCCGATATACGGCTTCCCTGTTACGCCGTCATCTCGTATTACGCAAAGAGTGCCTTGCCTTCCCACAGCTCCTCCGACATCGAGCTTGCCCTTTTTGTTAAGCGGCAACTCAACGCTCGGATCGCCCACATATCCTCGGACATTTGCAAAAGCGTCGCTGACCGCAAAAAGCGTTCCGAGAGGGCCGCCTCCTTTAAATTGTAAAGAAACGGTTTCCGTGTCTTCCTTTGCCATTGCTCCCATCAGTGCCGCCGCTGTAAGACTTCTCCCGAGTGCAGCGGAGGCGACCGCCGATGTGTTATGTATTTTTGCCGCTTTGTTAACGGTTTCGGTTGTTACGGCGGCGTATGCACGCACATTTTTGCCGAGAGCCATAGCTTTTATCAGTTTATCCATATTGCGTACCTCTTATTGTTTAATGGAAAGACTCCCATAAAAATTATGGGAGTCCCGGGTTTTTGAATTAATGAAACTATATTAAAACAGTCCTTACGCCTTTGTTACATTAGCCGCCTGAGGACCCTTAGCTCCGTCTACAATTTCAAACTCAACTGCCGCGCCTTCTTCCAGAGTCTTGTAACCGTCGGCAACGATAGCCGAGAAGTGTACAAATACATCTGTTCCATCTTCGCTTTCGATAAAGCCATAGCCTTTCTCAGCGTTGAACCATTTAACCTTACCCTGCATTTTATTTCCTCCTAAAACCTGTAGTGTGCAGTAGGCTGCATTGACCTCTGCAATGTACAGTTTAACATAAAATTACTGCAATGTCAATAGTTTTACGAAAATTTCGTACGACCTAATTCGACTTCTTTTTTGCAAGGTACATTATTCTCGGTGTGCTGTCCGTCGGAGGATTTGCGGAAATGCCGTCAAAGCTTCCCAAAACGCAAAATCCGTGGGATGCAAGTGCAGAAAGAATATAATCGTTTCGGTATATTCTTTGGGTGTGAACCTCATCAATGCGTTTGTAGCTTTCGCCGTTTTTTACAAAGAACGTGAGAAAATAATCGCACAAATCTCCGTCAAGCTCGCTTTGCCAAGTGTAAAACACATCTTCTGTTTCATAAATAAAGGTTTCGGGCGCAATTACTTTTTTGATTTTATATTCGGTGTTAATGTCAAAAATCAGAAGCCCGTCGGGATTAAGATAAAGCTTGCAGCAATCAAGCATTTTTTCAAAATCCCCGTCCTCGGTGAGATAGTTGACTCCGTCAAGCGTGCAGATAACAACATCCACTGTTCCGTAAAGCTCAAACGATGTCATATCCTGATTGAGCAGCAGCGTATTCGTACCTTCGCATTTTTGCCTTGCGATGTCGAGCATATCGGTGGACAGGTCAATCCCTATCATCGAATATCCTCTTTTTGCAAGACGGGAGGTTATGCTTCCCGTTCCGCAGCCGAGCTCGCATACAATTTCGGGTTTTCTCCCCAAATTTGCGAAGAGTTCTTCAAGCCTGTCGCACCATGCATCGTAATCAACATCAAATGTCAGCGCATCGTAAATCTTTGCAAAGTCGCTGTAGGCATTCATTATTCATCAAGCCTTTCTATTGCGGTTTTGTAACCGTTTGCGCCATAGTTGAGGCATTTGTTAACACGACTTATGGTGGCGGAGCTTGCGCCTGTTTTTTGCTCGATGTCTGTATAAATCACGCCCTCCGAAAGAAGCTTTGCAACCTGAAATCTCTGCGCCATTGCTTTGATTTCGGATATTGTACAAAGGTCCTCGAAAAGGCAGTAAAATTCATCCTTGTTTTTAAGCTTCATCAATGCTTTAAAAAGGGTATCAAGGTTTTTATCACGAAGTTTTTCGTTCAAATTTCTCACCTCACAATTTTTTAAGCGGTGCAAATGATGACATAAGCGTTTTTGTACCTATATTTTCAAATGCAATTTCAAGTTTCATATCGTTTCCGGAAGGAGTTGCGGAAATAATTATTCCCTTGCCGAATTTTTTATGCTCGACAGCATCTCCCGTTTTATAATCGGTAACAACTTTTGAGTTCGGTTTTCCGAAGCCTCCGAGCTTTCCTCCGAAAAGCATTTCGTTTGTGATTTTCGGTCTGATTTTGGGGATGTCCGAAATTTCGGGTTGCTTTTTAACAAGCCTGTCAAAAAGGTCGGGATTAATTTCGCCCAAAAATCTCGATTCCTTGTTATAGCTTGTGTTTCCGAACAGCGTCCTTTGGGAAGCACATGACATAAACAGGATTTCTTTTGCACGGGTTATCCCCACATAACACAGCCTGCGTTCCTCTTCAATTCCGCCTTCCTCGGTAACCGAACGAAAGCTCGGAAAAACATTTTCCTCCATTCCGCAAAGAAAAACAACAGGAAATTCAAGCCCTTTAACGCTGTGAAGTGTCATAAGCACTACGGCATCCTCGCCCTCGTCATAGTTATCAATATCGCTTACAAGGGACACCTGTTCCAAAAATCCGCTTAAATCCGCTTCTCCTCCGCTTGACTTCACATAGTCAACCACGGCGCTTCTGAGTTCCTTGATGTTTTCAATTCTCGATTGCGCTTCAACCGTATTTTCAAGCTCCAGTGCGTGCAAATAGCCCGAGCTTTCCAAAACCGAATCAAGAAGAATAATCACATTATCCTGCATTTTTTCAAATGAAAGAATCATTTTTGAAAAAGCATCGAATTTTGCGGCGGCTGCCTTCGGAATATCCTCATACAATGATGCACATGATATAACATCAAACATTGATTTTCCTTCACGAACCGAAATTGCTTCGGCGGTTTCCATTGATTTTGCACCTATTCCGCGCTTTGGCTCATTAATTATTCTCTTAAGGCTTACATTGTCAAAACGGTTTGCGACAAGCCTTAAGTATGCGATGATGTCCTTAACCTCCTTGCGGTCATAAAACCTCAGTCCGCCAACAACTCTGTACGGTATTCCGTTATTTCTCAAAACAGATTCAATTACTCGTGATTGCGCATTTGTTCTGTAGAGAACCGCAAAATCGGAGTATTTT
>ERZ827440.940-NODE-940-length-36166-cov-6.486334_pt1 | contig 36166 bp, 38 predicted proteins | sample MGYA00519774_ERZ827440 | MGnify/ENA primary metagenome ERZ827440 (study PRJEB31778, sample SAMEA3449302) | human gut metagenome | biome: human gut; feature: human-associated habitat; material: faeces | place: United Kingdom | collected 2010/2012 ... | reverse complement strand
AAACGAGACGACCGAAGTCGTCTCGTAAAAAGTCTAACTTTGAGGGGTCACCTCATACGGCAGTCTCTTTTTTGCGGTCTGAATCTGAGGGATCAGACGCCCCAGCCACCGTCAAAACCGATAATCTGACCGGTCATATACGGAGAGGCTTTTAATAAAAGGGCAGCAAAATCGCCCACTTCTTCGGCAGAAGCCATGCGTCCACAAGGGATTTCTTCGCAGATTTCCGTGATTTCCTCCGGAGTAAATCCGGCATTCATCTGTGTATCGATCATACCACAGGAAATCGCATTGACGGAGATTCCGCTTGGTGCAAGTTCTTTTGCCAAGGCCTTTGTAAAGGTATTTAGCCCGCCCTTTGCAGCAGAATAAGCGACCTCACAGGAAGCACCGTGCTCGCCCCAGATGGAAGAAATGTTCAAAATCTTTCCCTGTTTTTGCTGTACCATATGAGGGACAACCTGTTTACAGAGATAAAATGCAGCAGACAGATTGACGGACAGGAGATGATTCCAGTCCTGTTCCGACATAGACTGCATCAGACCAATATGGGAGATGCCGGCATTGTTAACAAGTACATCAATATGCTCATAAAGAGAAAGGGTCTGCATTACAATATTTTCTGCTTCTATAGGATTGCTCAAGTCACCGGTATACGTAGTACATTGTGATCCCAGTGTTCTGCATTGGCGGCAGATTTTTGTCAGTTCCTGTGTGGAATGATTTCCGCACAAAAAAAGGTCATATCCGTTTTTAGCAAGAGAGAGGGCGGTAGCTGCGCCGATTCCTTTGGAAGCACCCGTAATAATTGCAGTTTTTGTCATGAAATTTTCCTTTCTGAATGTGTTTTTTAATTGACCTTAGTGTATCACGAAAACGGAAGAAAGAAAAGGTAAAAAACAAAAATGTAAAAAAACTTGTAACCTGTGCAGTTTTTTGATATAATAGATCTGTTATTTATGTCATGCAGAAAAAGATGTAAATCTTGAGAAAATAGATTTTAAGGACGGGATAAAAAATGGCAAAGATATTTTTTAAAGTATTTGGAAAAACCATCGGAATTATGGCATTGCTGCTAGGTGTTGGTGTGGCAAGCTACTTTTTGACAACATTATGGTTTAAAGTGACGACAAAGGAAGAACGAAGCACGCAATACGATCATGTGATCACGGTGGATGCCGGGTCAGAGTCAAGCAACCTGATCTATAGTGTCGAAAAAGACACAAATGCGGTGAGGGCAATTGTGCTTGAATTGTTTGATAAAGAAACGGGAAACCTTGATTATGTAACAATCCCCAATAAAACCCAGATTTCTCTTGACGCAAAAATGTATGAGGAATATGAGAAGATCAGCCCTGCGATGCCGCAGATCGTGACACTTCGAGATATCAACCAGTATTTTAAAGGCGATGTTGCTTATGAATACGGCATTCTGCTTTTACAAGAAGCTCTCAATGTAGATATTGGGTATTTTACGGCCTTTGATTCCGTGGAATTTGATAAACGTTTCGAAAAGAAAGATGGGGCGTTCCGGCCAAATGAAGAATATCTGGCGACAGTTCCGGCGGATGGCAGTGAGGATTCGATGAAAGATTTTATCTCGGACGAATGGGACAGTCTCATATCAGACATCACATTGAGCCAGAAACAGCAATATGCATCCGGGCTGGTTAAAGTAAAAGCAGACTGTATTTATGCACATCGTGCGTATGCAGAAGAGATCAAAGGCAGTGCGACGCTGGATGGCAAAAAGACAAAGAAAATGATCGACCAGATCTGGGAAAGCGAAGCACGTACATCGCCGCAGAAATCGGTAGACGGAACGGCAGCCCAGACGGGAATGGATAAATTGAAATCGCGCAGCATTCAGATTACAAACGGAAGCAAGATCAATGGTCTGGCAGCTGCGTACAAAGAAAAACTGGAAAAAGATGGATTGTATGTTATGGGAGTCGGCGATTTTACCGGCGAGGTACAGAAAACGACGACCATTTATGTTCGCCGCAAGAAATGGGGACGTTATTTGAAAGATTACTTTAAAAATCCGACAATTCAGGAAGCAGATGCATTGACAAACGGAGCAGATATTGAAATCGTTCTGGGAACAGAAGATGCATTGAATTAGAATCAAAATGTAACACAGAGAAAGGAGTAGTCATGGGAACAAGTTTGAAAATTATGGACTTGGAACTGGATCTTCTGACAGAGGAAACGTTTTGTAAAAAAATGGCAGAATATCTTTCCGGTGATTTATTTCGGGTGGTGCATTTGGTGTCTTTGGATTATATTGATAAATATGAAGAAGAGCCAGTCGTTCAGGAAGTATTAGAAGAGGCAGACCTTGTTCTGCCGGGGGAAAAAGCGATTCTTAGTTTATATCATGTGGATGTTCTGGAGACAGGCGGCATGGTGGTAGATTATCGGATCGCACACCGGCTTTTGAAAAAAGATCTGTTAAAGGGGAAAAAATGTTTTCTTGTGTTGAGAAGCAAAAAAGAGGCCAAGATTGTATACCGCTATTTAAAGAGTGCTTATGAAAATCTGGACATTGTCGGTGTATATTCGATGGATACCGGCGTAACAGAAGAAGCACTGGTCAATGAGATCAATACAAAAGTTCCGGATCTCATTTTGATGGCAATGGAGAATCATGAGGCAGAGAGCTTTCTGAAACACAAGCGCCATATGATCAATGCGAAAATGGGCGTTGTGCTCAGTGGCGTGATGGACATGATCCTGCGGGAGAACATTCACGTTCCGAATGTCATAAAAAAACTGCATCTTGGTAAAATTTATACCTCGGCCGCAAGGATTCCGTATTCGGTGCGTTGGCGCAGACGAATATTCCGGAAGAAAATGGACAACTATAATACCAAAAAGCAGTTGGAGCAGTCCGATGCCCAAAAGGAGTTGTCCGAGGATGAAAAACACGACCAATAATAAATGGTGGATGACGTACCTGCTTTTGACAGCAGGTACGTTTTTTATGGCAGTGGGGATTAATGTTATCTATGAGCCGCTGTCGATGGTGACAGGAGGTTTTTCCGGGATAGGAATTCTTGTGAAAAAATTAACGCAGACGGCAAGGTGGTCCGGGATTCCGGTTGGAATGACGACCCTTTTGCTGAATATCCCATTGTTTATCTGGGGGTACAGCCAGAAGGGAAAAGTCTTTGTGAAAAAGACGGTTTATGCCGCGAGTTGTTTCTCATTTTTCCTGCTGATCATTCCGACGTTTGATATCGTCAAACAGGATTATCTGATGGCAGCATTGGTTGGAGGGTTATTGAACGGAACCGGGATCGGATTGGTATTTTCGCAGGGAGCTTCTACCGGCGGAAGTGATCTGTTGAGTGTACTGACCGCCAAAATACTGCCGGGACTCAGTGCATCCGAACGTCTGATCCTCATTGACACGTTGATCGTGGCGGCGGGTGTATTTATCTTTGGACTGGAGATCGGTTTATATGCCGTCGTTGCGGTGTTTGTTACGGGAAAGGTGTCGGATGCGATTCTCGATGGACTGAAGTTTGCCAAAATTGCCTATATCATAAGCAACCACCCCGAAGAAATCTCAGAGCATATTCTTCGGGAACTTGGGAGAGGGCTTACCGGCTTGGAAGGGCAGGGAATGTATTCCGAAAAACACAAAATGGTTCTTATGTGCGTTGTGTCTAAAAAAGAAGCGGTTTTGCTAAAAGATATTGTGAAAAATGCTGATAATGAAGCGTTTTTGATTCTTTCTGAAGCAAAAGAAGTTCTGGGTGAAGGGTTTTGGCGTGAAATGCAGTAAAAAAACTTATGCAATTTTCACAAAGATTTTTTTATTATTTATGTAATTTGGATATAGAGTTTTTCGTGAAAATAGTGTATAGTATTAACTACAGATGTTATGAAAAAAATATTTCCAGGAGGAACATGCAATGGCAAGTTTATCATTAAAAAACATTAACAAAGTATATCCAAACGGCTTTCACGCTGTTAAGGACTTTAATCTTGAAATTGAAGATAAAGAATTTATCATTTTCGTAGGACCATCCGGATGTGGTAAATCTACTACACTTCGTATGATCGCTGGTTTGGAAGAAATTTCAAGCGGTGAGCTTTGGATCGGAGACAAACTCGTAAATGACGTAGAACCAAAAGACCGTGATATCGCCATGGTATTCCAGAACTACGCATTGTATCCACATATGTCCGTATTTGATAATATGGCATTTGGTTTGAAATTGAGAAAAGTTCCTAAAGATCAGATTAAACGTCTTGTTCAAGAAGCAGCTAAGATTCTTGACATCGAGCATTTGCTTGATCGTAAACCAAAGGCTTTGTCCGGTGGTCAGAGACAGCGTGTTGCCATGGGACGTGCGATTGTTCGTGATCCTAAAGTATTCCTTATGGATGAGCCACTTTCCAACTTGGATGCAAAACTTCGTGTACAGATGCGTATCGAGATTTCCAAACTTCATCAGAGACTTGAAACTACGATCATCTACGTAACACATGACCAGACAGAGGCTTTGACACTTGGTACTCGTATCGTTGTTATGAAAGACGGTATTGTACAGCAGGTAGACAGTCCATTGGATTTGTATATGAGACCAAACAACCTCTTTGTTGCCGGATTCATTGGATCTCCTCAGATGAACTTCATCAAAGCAAGAGTAACCGTTTCCGGTTCCGATGTACTTCTTGTATTTGGTAACAACTCTGTAAAACTGACAGAGAGCAAAGCTAAGAAACTGATCGAGAATGGTTATGAAGATAAAGACATCATCTTTGGTATTCGTCCGGAAGACATTAAAGATGAGGAAATGTTCATCAGCAGTTCTCCTGATACCACACTGGAAGCTACTGTTAAAGTATACGAGATGCTTGGTGCAGAAGTATTCTTGTACTTTACGATCGAAGATGCAGATATCACAGTACGTGTTAATCCTCGTACAACAGCTCGTCCTGGTGATACGATTAAAATCGCTTTGGATGCTGAGAAGATTCACCTCTTTGACAAGGACACAGAAGTTACAATTACAAACTAGGATTCAACTTACATATGTGAGTAAAAATAAGGGATGCCTAAACAGGCATCCCTTAAATCATTTCTTGCGTTTTTTTCAAAAAAATGGTACAATAAATTATAATGCGACAAGAGTAGACTATTTTCGGAGGTGTGGCAATGATATCAAATCAGATTTTGCAAAATACGATTGAAGGGATTAAGGGGATTATAAAAAATGATCTATGTGTGTCAGATGCAGAGGGAAATACATTGGCGACGACATCAGAGGATTTTTCGGTAAATCATGAAGATGGCTTGAGTTTTGTTCAGTCACCGGCAGACAGCCAGGTGGTAAAAGGATGCCATTATTTTAAAGTATATGATGAAGGACAGTTAGAATATGTAATTGTGATCCGGGGAGATTCGGAGGAAGCATATACGATCGGAAAGATGATCGTGCTTCAGATCGAGGGACTTTTGGTGGCTTACAAAGAGCGTTATGACAAAGATAATTTTATCAAAAACCTTCTGTTAGATAATCTTCTTTTGGTGGATATCTATAACCGTGCCAAAAAGCTGCACATTGAGATGAGTGCGCGAAGAGTTGTCTTTATTATTGAGACGAATAAAGAAAAGGATTCCGGAGCACTGGAGACGGTGCGAAGTATGTTTGCAACACAGACGCAGGATTTTATTACTGCGGTGGATGAAAAAAATATTATTCTTGTAAAAGAGATTGGGGAGAAAGATCAGATTGAAGATCTCGAAAAGACGGCACATGTCATCGTAGACATGCTCAATACCGAAGCAATGTCCCGTGTCCATGTGGCATTCGGTACGATCGTAAAAGAACTCAAAGAAGTTTCCAGATCATACAAAGAAGCGAAGATGGCTCTTGATGTCGGAAAGATTTTCTATAGCGATAAGAAAGTTGTCGCTTACAGTAATCTGGGAATCGGTCGTTTGATCTATCAGTTGCCGATGCCTCTTTGCAAAATGTTTATCAAGGAGATCTTTGAAGAAAAGACACCGGATCAGTTTGATGAAGAAACATTGACGACAATCAATAAGTTCTTTGAAAATAACCTGAATGTATCTGAAACGTCAAGACAGTTGTATATTCATAGGAATACTCTGGTATATCGTTTGGATAAGTTGGAAAAGAGTACAGGACTGGATTTGCGTATTTTTGATGATGCTATTACTTTTAAAATTGCCCTTATGGTTGTGAAGTATATGAACTATCTTGAAACCATAGATTATTGATTGACAGAGTATGAGACTGGTGACAGGGGAAAGGATGAGAAGAGATGACAGCAAATCAATTGCCGATTATTGCGCTGGATGACGTAAGCAAGCAATATCAGACCGGTGTGGATGCATTAAAGCATGTCACGCTGCAGATTGAAAATGGCGAGTTTGTATTTATCGTAGGAAAAAGTGGTTCCGGAAAGTCAACGTTTATTAAACTGCTGCTGAAGGAACTGGATCCGACTTCCGGAAAACTGTATATTGCCGGAAGGCTTGTAAATAAATTAAAGAGAAAACAGGTTCCCATGTATCGACGGAATATTGGAGTCGTATTTCAGGATTTCCGTCTTTTAAAAGACAGGACGGTATTTGAAAATATTGCCTTTGCTCAGCGCATCATCGGCAGAAGCAAACGTGAGATGATCCGCAATGTGACGACGATGCTTACGATTGTCGGTCTGACGGACAAAGCAGATGCGTATCCCAATGAGTTATCCGGTGGAGAACAGCAGCGTGTAGCGATCGCCAGAGCTCTTGTGAATCAGCCGACAATCCTTTTGGCCGATGAGCCGACGGGAAATCTGGATCCCCAGAATGCTTGGGAGATTATGATGCTGTTACAGGAAGTAAATAAGATGGGAACGACGGTAGTGGTAGTAACACATAACAATGATATTGTGGATGTGATGCAGAAAAGAGTGGTAACGTTAAGCGAAGGAACCGTTGTTCGTGATGATAAAAAAGGTGGCTATGAATATGAGAGGGATTAGTGTATTTTTATATAGTATCCGTCAGGGACTGAAGAGCATGCGGAAAAACAGGATGTTTACAATCGCGTCCATCAGTACGATGGCGGCGTGCCTGTTTTTATTTGGCATGTTCTATTTTATTGTTGGAAATTTCAGTCATATGATCAAAGAAGTGGAGAGTTCCGTCGGACTTACGGTATTCTTTGACGAGGGTGCTTCGCAGAAACAGATGGATTCTATCGGGGAAGCAATTAAATCCCGGGAGGAAGTGGATCATATCGAATTTGTATCGGCAGAGCAGGCCTGGAAGGAATTTGCTGCTGAAAATTTTAAGGATAATCCGGATCTGGTAGACAGTTTTGCCGGGGACAATCCATTGGCAGATTCTGCCTCATATCAAGTCTATGTAAAAGATATTTCAAAACAGGATGAATTGGCTTCCTATATTCGGGGAATAGCAGGGGTTCGTTTGGTAAAACAGTCGGCAGATGCTGCAAAAAGCCTTACAAATGCAAGCCGGCTGGTAAGTTATATTTCGATCGCTATCATTGTGATCCTGCTTGCAGTGTCAATTTTCCTGATTCAGTCGACGATATCGACGGGAATTACGGTACGCCGTGCCGAGATTGGAATTATGCGTCTTATGGGAGCGTCGGACTTTTTTATTCGTGCGCCGTTTATCGTGGAAGGCGTGGTGATTGGATTGATTGGAGCGGTGATTCCGCTTGTCATTCTTCTGGTTAGTTATTCCTCCATCATACAGTACATTAAGACGAAGTTTGATATGATTTCGAGTTGGATGACCTTTTTGCCGGTCGGAACGATATTCAAAGCATTGATTCCACTGTGTCTGCTGATCGGGATCGGCGTAGGTTTTATCGGCAGTTTCTTTACGGTACGTAAACATTTGGACATTTAAAGGGGGATGGCAGAGATGAAACGAAAAATTCTTGCGATTGGTTTTGTAATCTCATTGGTATTTTCCTATTGTCTGTCCGGGCTGCAGCAGCCGCCGGCACAGGCAGAAGAAAGTACGACGACAGACTATGACCAGCAGATCCGTCAGGCGGAAGAAGAAAAAAAGAAGGCGGAGAGCCGTCTGGAAAGCCTGGAAAAAGATCTGAAAGAACTGGAAGACAGCAAGGGCGATATTCTCAAATATATCAAAAAAGTGGATAAAAAGATTGAAAAGATTTCGGACACCATATCGGGTCTGAAAAAGCAGATTGAAACTTCGCGAAAAGAGCTGGCAAAGATTCAGGAACAATGCTCTGATATGCAGAAAAAGCAAAAAGAGCAGTATGAAATCATGAAAAAGCGAATAAAATATATGTATGAAAATGGCGAAGATGGTTATGTGGAAGCAATTTTTAGTGCAGCCAGTTTTGCCGATTTTCTGAGCCGCTCAGAGTATGTACAAAAAATTTCAGAATACGATGCGAACATTTTTAAAGAATATTCAGAGCGTATGACAGAAATCGAGCATACGCAGAGCTTGATGGAAGCTAAAGTCGATGAAATCTGCAGTCTTCAGGATGAAGCGGTTACTGACCAGAGTTCCTTGAAAAAGTTGAAAACAAGCAAAAAAGACGAAGTGAAAAAACTGAATTCGGCAATTTCTGTGACAGATAAGCGTGTACAGACGTATAATGCAGAAGTGGCAAAACAGGAACAGAAGGTAGAGGCACTTTTGCTTCAAAAACAGCAGGAAATTCAGAAAAAAGAAGCAGAGGCTGCGAAAAAGTCACAGCAGGCGGCAAAGGCATCCGGTGGAAATACTTCGACGGATGGTGCAGATCCGGCTTCTTCCAATGATTCCTATGCGGCAAATACCGGCGAATTGCGCTGGCCGTTAAAGGTATCCGGAAGAATTTCTTCCAAATTTGGTTCCCGTACAAGTCCGACTGCAGGAGCGAGCACATACCACAAAGGAATCGATATTTCCGTTTCTTCCGGAACGGCGATCGTGGCATCCGGAGCCGGAACCGTGGTTACGGCGACATATAGTTCTACAGCGGGAAATTACATTATGATCTATCATGGAAACAGTTTGTATACCGTTTACATGCACTGCTCGAAATTGGGCGTCAAGGTCGGAGATACGGTAAATCAGGGAGATGTCATTGGAAATGTCGGCTCGACCGGAATCTCGACCGGTCCACACCTTCATTTTGGAGTGACTGTGAACGGAAGCTATGTAAATCCATTAAATTACGTAAGTCAATAGTCAGAAAAGATAACACAGCCTGAACGAATTGCGGTTTCAGGCTGTTTTGCGAGAATAAGAAGCATAGGAGAGATCACGATGAAACGATTAAAAAAGATTTTATCAAGCAGTTTTTTTCAAGGAGCGGTCTGCGGAATCGTATTTACCTTGTGTGTGCTGTCCGTATTGCGTTTTTTTGGTATCCGCATCCTGCCGGCAGGAAATGCAGCAACACAGGCATATACGAAAAATAAATACATTGAGCAGTGTATTGATTCCTATTATCAAGGAGACTACACCGACGAAGACCTGGCGAACGGTGCAGCCAAAGGTATGGTCGCGGCGCTGGGAGATAAATATTCTGCGTATTACACTCAGAGTGAATACGATGAAGTGATGAAGGGCATCGACGGTTCCTATGTCGGCATCGGTGTCACATTAAAGCAGCTTGAAAATGGAGATATCCAGGTGTCGGAACTCACAGAGGACGGGCCGGCTGTAAAAGCAGGGATGAAGGCCGGTGATATTTTTAAAGAAGTAAATGGAACAGATATTACCGGAAAAACGCTGAACGATGTAGTTTCCATGATAAAAGTGGATGACAATGATGGAAAGACGGTGGAGATCAAGGTGCTTCGTACCAATGATGATAATCAGCAGGAGACGGTTACCCTGCAGCTGGTCTGCAAAAAGATCAACGTTGTGTCTGTACAAGATAAGCAGATAGGGAAGACCGGATATATCAAAGTGACAGAATTTGACAATGAAACGGATGATCAATTTTCCAAAGCGGTCGATAAATATGATAACGATGAGATCAAAGGACTTGTGATCGATCTGCGCGATAACGGCGGCGGTTCGTTGGATTCCGCCATTAATATGCTGAACCGGTTATTGCCAAAAGGAGATCTGATCACGGAAAAAAGCAAAAAAGAGGGCGATAAGATCTATCATTCCGATGACAAACAGAGTTATCAGAAGTCAATTGTCGTTTTGATCAATGGAAACAGTGCCAGTGCCTCGGAAGTGTTTGCCGGCACATTGAAAACACGCGGCGCAGCGACCCTGATCGGAACAAAAAGCTTTGGAAAAGGCATTGTTCAGACAGTATTTTCATTGAAAAATGCATGTGGAGGCGGAATCAAATTAACGACAGCCAAATATTATCTCCCAAATGGCGAGTGCATCCATAAAAAGGGAATTAACCCGGATGAGACGATAGAATATGAGAAAAAAGATACCGATACCGAGAAAGAAGATACGCAGCTACAGCATGCACTTCAGATTATCGAACAGTAAGGGAGGAAGAGAAAATGAACGAGTTAGCACAGCATATGGTAGACACCGTAAAGGAATGGCAGTGTAAAATTGGTGTGCGGAAGGAGAAAATGGATCTATTTTATCCATTGGAATCATTGAAAGAATTACTGCAATTGGATCCGGCGGCTTCGACGGAAGAACTGGAGAAGATATTGACAGAATTCCAAAAGGAAAATGCGAGTTTATTTGGAAAACTCCATTTTTGGAAAGAGAAGAAACGATATGGCATCGAAATCCCGGAGGATGGTGTGATTCATATCGCAGAAACGATACCGGATCCTGAGTTTTTGAAGTCTTTTTTGAAAGTAATTCAAAATCCTGCAAGCAATATGGATGATGTTTGTAATTGCTTTCAGCAGTTTGCCAAAGAAAAAGAGGATGTGTTACATCAGGAAAATATGGTGCATGACGGACTCGGTTCCGTATTTTACTTTGAAAAGGATTCCACAGAACGGTATGTGTATTGTGTCGAAGACGATGATTTTGGACTGACCTATCACCGTTTTACGAGAAAAGAATACGAAGATCTTAAATAAGGAAAAGGAGAAGGAAAATGAAACAGAAAGTAAGAAAAGTATGGGCGTGTATTTTGGTGTTTGCTTTGATGGCAGGACTTGGTCCATGGCCGGCGGAAGAAGTAATAGCGGAAAACAGTAAAAGTTTTTCCTCGGATAACGGAGAAGTGGAGATCACGCTTACGGAAAGTAAGGTAAATGAGTATTGGTGCGAGTATTATCTTGCTGTGACGAACCATTCGAACCAATCGATCCGTGACTGGCAGTTGACACTTTCTGTCAATGATATTTCCAAATACAGCAAAAGTTTTGGATGTCAGGCGACGGTGAAAAATGATAAACTTGTAGTAAAAGGTCAGGGAAACGGAAAAGTAGTTGCCGCAGGAAGCACATATAAAGTGGACGACGATTTTAAAATCTGTTTTGGACGAGAGGTTTCTTTTACCGGAGCGGAAATTACTTATGAGTACGGCAGCCAGAGCACCGGAGGCAATGAAGGAAGTGTCGGTTCCGGGGCAACCTATATGGAGGGGTATCAATGCAATTATACATTGACCGGACAAACGAAAGATTTACGGTATGAAGATACACCATATGGGAAACATGGAGCGCTGCATGTCGATGGACTGCAGGTTAAGGATAAGTACAATCAGCCATTTACCCTTCGTGGGGCAAGTACCCACGGAATGCATTGGGGCGATGGTGAAACCTTTTTAAATAAGACCGCATTTCAGAATCTGCGCGATGAATGGGGCGTTAATATGGTGCGCCTTGTCAGTTATGTGACGCAGGGCGGTTACACCCAGGGATCCAAGGACAAACTGGACAAGCACATTCAGGAAGGCGTTTCGGATCTGACAGATCTTGGAATGTATGCCATCATTGACTGGCATGTGCATGCTGAAAATCCAAATGACAAAAAGTCGGAAGCAATTCAATTTTTCGATACCTATTCGAAAAAGTACAAAGACCAGAGCAATATCATCTACGAGATCTGCAATGAACCTACGGGAACACCGTGGAACCAGATCCGTCCGTATGCGGTAGATGTGATAAATACGATACGTGCCAATGACCCGGATGCGATCATTGTAGTGGGAACCAATACCTGGTCACAGGATGTCGATGAAGTGGCGACAAATGGCGGAAAAATCGATGATCCGAACGTGATGTATACGATTCATTTTTATTCGGGCAGCCACGGGGAAAGTCTTCGCGAAAAAGTACGTACCGCACTGAAAGCAGGAACACCGGTATTTTGTACGGAATTTGGTGTCTGTGATGCCTCAGGAAACGGTGGTTTTGATCTCGAGGAAGCAGACCGCTGGATCGATTTTTTTGAGGAAAATGGAATCAGTTACTGCTGTTGGAGTCTCAGCAAGAAAAACGAAAGTGCTTCGATGCTCTCGCCGGAATGCAATAAAGTGAATGGTTTTACCAATGCAGATCTTGGTGCGACCGGGGCATGGCTTATCAATACATATCGAAGCCGGGGCGGCGAAACGCCAGCACCAAGTGTCAGTGCTGCGCCGGGAGCAAGTGCCGTGCCAATGCCAAGTGCGAGTGCAGCGCCAAGCGTCGTACCAACGCCAAGTGCGAGTGCAGTGCCAAGCGCCGTGCCAACGTCAAGTGCGAGTGCAGCGCCAAGCGCCGTGCCAACGTCAAGTGCGAGTGTAGAGCCAAGCGCCGTGCCAACGTCAAGTGCGAGTGTAGAGCCAAGCGCCGTACCAACGCCAAGTGCGAGTGCAGCGCCAAGCGCAAGTGCCACGCCGGTAACCAGTGCCGTACCGACGCCAAGTGCGAGTGCCACGCCTGGGACAAGTGAAGCACCAAAACCAACGATAAATACCACGCCGGGAAAAGGTACCACTCCTAGTGTGAGTGATTCTCCGAATGAACGTGGAGAAAATACAGCTTCGGAAGAGGACGAAGAGTTAGAGGTTGCGGTAAGTGCCAGCTCCTATACGACAACTATAGTCGACGGAGTGCAGGGGGTCGAAGTGTCAAATTTTGATTCTCAGAAAACGACCATTACCATTCCGGATTATATTACGATAAAGGGTAAGAAATATCCGGTTATTTCGATACAAAGCAATGCCTTTGCAAAATGTAAAAAACTAACAAAAGTGGTAATCGGAAAAAATGTCCGTAGAATCAAACCGAAGGCATTTTATAATTGCAAAAAATTAAAGACCATTGTGATAAAGACGAAAAAATTGACGATGAAGCGTGTCGGAAAGAAAGCATTTGCAGGAATTTATAAAAAAGCAAAGATCACACTGCCAAAAGGTGGATTTTCCAAGAAGCAAAAGGCAGCTTATAAGAAAATTCTGCGTGCCAGAGGGGTAGGAAAAAAAGCAAAGATCAAATAAGGAGTGACAGGCGATGGACATTTTTTTGCTGGAAGACGATGATGCGATCGCGATGGGATTGACCTATTCGCTTGAACCGGAAGGCTATCAGGTGACGCGTGCTTCTACGGTAAAAGAGGCAATGCGTTTGATGGCAGAGCGCCCCTTTTCATTATATATCCTTGATCTTACACTACCCGATGGAAGCGGTTACGATGTCTGCCGGAAAATCAAAGAAAAGGGCGATTTTCCGGTAATCATCCTGACTGTAATGGAAGAGGAGGTCAATGTTGTGATGGGATTGGAACTTGGGGCGGACGATTATATCACAAAACCTTTCCGTGTAAGAGAACTGCTTGCCAGAATGAAAAGTGTCCTTCGCCGGTATACGAAAGAAACGGCAGATGGAGTGTTGCGGTACAAGGAACTTTGCATTTATACCAATGAGGGGCGAGTGGAAAAAAATGGAAATGAAATTGAACTTACGGCGATGGAATACCGCTTGCTTTTGATTTTGATGAATCATAAGGGCATGATCCTGAGCCGGAATCAACTGCTTGAAAATATTTGGGATGTGGAGGGCGACTTTGTCAATGATAACACGCTGACCGTGTATATCAAGAGACTGCGCGGAAAAATAGAGACAGATCCGGCCGAACCGGAATACATTCAGACGGTTCGGGGAAGGGGGTATCGAATCGACAATGAAAGATAAAAGCCTGAAACATATGATCCTTTTGGGCAGTGTAATTACAATTTTGGGAACCGTACTCATGGCATGGATCCATCCGTGGTGTGCTGTTCTCTTTTTTGTATTTACTGCTCTGTTGATCACTATTTATAGCTGGGAAATAAAGAAACGACGGGACAAATTGCAGCAGCTTAACACCTATTTATCCCTGATCTGTGCCGGTAAATACGATCTTGATATCGCAGACAATGAAGAGGGAGAAATCTCCATATTAAAAAACAATTTATATAAAGTAATTGTTTTGCTTCGTTCGCAGAATGCCATGTTGGAGAAAGATAAGGTTTATCTTGCAGATGCTCTTGCGAATATTTCGCATCAGTTAAAAACGCCGTTTACGTCTATGATGGTAATGACCGAACTGCTTGAAAGAGAGCAGGACGAGGCAAAGCGGAAGCAGTTTGTCGAAACGATTGACAAACAGTTAGAGAAAATGAAATGGCTGATCACGTATTTACTGAAATTGTCAAAATTGGATGCCGGAACAATTGTATTTCATACCGATGAAATCGCACTGGAAGAGGTTTTGGAGGCAAGTATAGAGCCGTATTTACTCACGATGGATCTGAGAAATATTCATGTGGAAAAAGGAAAATTAGAAGGAACGATCCGGGGAGATTTTAACTGGACGTGCGAGGCAGTCGGTAATATTGTAAAAAATTGTATGGAGCATATGGAAGATGGCGGACATCTTTATGTGGAGACGAAAGATTACTCGTTGTATCAGTCACTGATTCTGCGTGATGATGGATGTGGTATCGAAAAGGACGAGCTGCCACACATATTTAAACGGTTTTACAATGGAAAACGGGAAAAAAAGGACAGTGTGGGGATCGGCCTGGCATTGTCAAAAGCCATCGTGGAAAAAGAAGAGGGAAAAATACTCGTAAAAAGTGAAGTGGGAAAGGGAACGGAATTTGAAATCCGGTTTTATAAAATGATTGTGTGACAAAATTGTCATTTTTCTTTCACGGAGATGTAAGGATGCGATGTTACACTTAAATTATCAGAAAGAAAAGGAGAATGACAATGAATATTTTGGAAGTGAAAAACTTAACAAAAACATATGGAAAAGGAAACACACTGGTAAAAGCGCTAGATGATGTCTCTTTTGAAGTAGAACAGGGAGAATTTGTCGCAATCATTGGGCCTTCCGGCTCCGGAAAATCCACTCTTTTGCATATTCTTGGCGGCGTGGATGTACCGACAAGCGGTCGGGTGATCGTAGACCGGACCGATATTTCTACATTGGATGAAACCGCATTGGCGATCTTTCGCCGTCGTCAGATCGGACTGATCTATCAGTTCTATAATTTGATTCCCATTTTGACAGTAGAAGAAAATCTTACGCTGCCGCTTTTACTTGATGGAAATAAGCCGGATCCGAGACTGCTTACCGATCTGGTAGAGCGACTTGGGCTGGAAGAACGTTTAAAACACCTTCCCAATCAGTTATCCGGCGGACAGCAGCAGAGAGTTTCCATCGGACGCGCTTTGATGAACAATCCGGCACTGCTTTTGGCCGATGAGCCAACCGGAAATCTGGATAGTAAAAACAGCGTAGAGATCATTTCGCTGCTTCGTCTGTTTAACAAAGAATTTCATCAAACGGTAATTATGATCACGCATGATGAAAAGATTGCTTTGTCTGCGGACCGAATCATAGAAATACGCGATGGAAAACTGGTAAAAGACTGTAGAAATGGGGGAGAGAACGATGAATATAGTAAATAAATTAACTCTCCGCCATATGAAAACAAACCGTGGAAGGACGATTGTAACGACATTGGGAATTGCGGCTGCGGTAGCGTTGATCACGGCAATATTTGTAAGCCTTGCTTCCTTTTTGGATATGACAGGAGAAATCTGCCTGTACTCGTCTGGAAACCGGCAGTCGGTTTCGGGAGATGTTTCGCCAAAACAGTTAGATGAATTAAGAAAAGACGACCGTGTGAGCATGGCAGGTGCCAGTCTGGCATTGCCCGAAGAAAATGCCTTTCAGCTTGACGGGGCAGCGAGTCGGCGGACCGGAAGAGGCGATGTCATGGCAGCGGATACGACGGCAATGAAGCAGCTTATCACATGCAAATATGACGGAGAACTTCCTCAAAATGAAAATGAGATTGCGTTAGAAGAAAAGGTGATAAAACAAAACCGGTTTCAGATAAAACCGGGAGATATAATAGAGGTGAATTTTGGCAAACGAACCATTGAATCCGAAGGACAGGAGATGCCTTATAGCGGAGGATTCATTGCAGGAGAGAAATTTGCCGAAGGGGAAAAACGGACGGTAAAAGTGACGGCGATTCTGCATCAGAATGTGCCGACAAGTTCCTTTAAGATGATTCGTGGAATGAGCGAGGCAGAAAAGAAGGAAAACGCAGATGTTTCTATTACATTAAAAAAAATTGACCACAGTTCACTCAAAGAATTAAAGAAGATTGTAAAAAAATACGATCTGCATAATACGGATTATGAGACTATCTTTCTGGAAACAAAATTTGCAGTAGACGAAAATAGTTCTACGTTCAAGAATCTGCTTCCGGTAATTGGAATTGCACTGGCAATCGTAATGGCTGCGTCCATTGTATTGATCTACAATGCATTTGCCATGTCACTTTCAGAGAGAGTACGTTATCTCGGCATGTTGGCAAGTATAGGTGCAACCAAACGACAGAAACGAAATTCCGTGTATTTTGAAGTGTTTTTGCAGACGATGGCAGGACTTATTCTTGGTATCGTGGTTGGAATCATTGGAATATCGATCACCCTGAATCTGGTTGGAGGTAAGATCATTTCGACCGGAATGGTACAGGGAGTTACAGCGGACACATTTTCTATGCGCACGGTTGTTCCGTGGTGGAGTGTGTGTCTGATCATTTTCATTAGTTTTATCACGGTGTTGATATCCGCTCTTGTTCCCGCGAGACGGGCTTCTGCCATTTCACCCATGGATGCGATACGACAGACGGGAGAAATACGTATCCGCAAAAAGAAAATCCGTACGCCGTTTTATATCCGTAAAATATTTGGTTATGAGGGGGAACTGGCGCATAAAAGTTTAAAGAGAAACAGCAGGAAATCAAAAATTATCACAAGATCGATTGGATTTTCCGTTATTTTGTTTTTGTGTATCAACTATTTCTGTCAGTTGCTGATAGAATCCAATGGCATGCAGGACAGTCAGCCACATCAGATCGTGGTACTTGTTTCACAGAAAGATAAGGAAGAAATGAAACAAAAAATAGAACAGTTAGACGATGTGGATGAGGTGCTCAACGTTTCCGGAAAATGTTATATCTATGATATGTCGAGCAGGAGTGCAGAGGATAAACGTGTATTTTCGGAAGATACAGTGACATCCGGTTATCAGAAAGCCTTTAAAGACCAGGCTTTTGTTTACATCAATCTTTTGGATAACGAGATTTTTGATGAGATGTGCCGGAAAAATCATATGGATCCTGCTCCGTTTTATGGTGATACTTGTAAGGGCTTATTGATGAACAATATACAGCATACGAAAGATGGTGGAAACGTATTTACCAATCAGATACTGCACAAAAAGTTTGTGTCGGAAGACGGGAAGGAAGGAGTAGAAATAGAAAATTTTATTTCTTATGATTCGGATCTGCTTCCCTGCCGCTTCAATGCCAGTGGCGCTGTTTCTGTCTATATGCCGGAGAGCACTTATGTGAAGAAATACAAGAACAATGCGAAACTCGGAGTGGTAACAAGCCGGCATGAGAAAGTGACAGAAGAGATACAGCAGATCATTGAAGAAGGTGGTTATAAAGAGGGTATGGTCATTGATAATGCAGAGGCATTTCAGACGATGAATACCGTAATATTTATTATGCAGGTATTTATTTACGGGTTTATTGTATTGATCACATTGATCACGATCGCCAACATTATCAATACTATCTCTACCGGAATTTCACTGCGGCGAAAGGAATTTGCCATGTTGAAATCCGTAGGAATTACGCCGAAAGGATTTCGTAAAATGATCTGTCTGGAATGTTTCTTTTATGGAGAGCGGGCGCTTATTGCAGCGATCCCTGTCAGTTTGTTTTTATGCTACAATATGAATGTAAATCTCAATGCGGCATCGGTTCCGTTTTTCATTCCTTGGAAAACGTATCTTATTGTCATTGCAGCCGTGTTTGTATTGGTGGGATTATCGATGTATTATGCCATGTATAAACTGCGAAATGATTCGATCATAGAAACATTAAAAGAAGAGGTATTATAGAAAAAAAGCAGCACAGGAAAGTGACGAGATCACGCCTGTGCTGCCTCTTTTAATAGGATAAATTAAGCCATGTTGTTTGCGGTTTTATATTTGTAAATCATCTCTGCGTGGTTTTGTTCTTCGGTCTGAATGTGATTTAATAATTTGCGGATGTTTGAAGCGGCAAATTGGAACAAGTCATTGTTGTACGTGGAGGACACAAGTTTTTCTGTCGCGATGGAATCGGTACATAAAAAAGCATCATGTTTTTTGTCCTCGGAATTACAATTTTTGTCATACGTTACGGATGGTGTGTAGCCCTGTGTGCCGCTTTCCTGTGCTTTTACATCGGGAACATTTCCCTTTAATACGTCAGCAAGAGAGTCAAAATGTTCTTGTTCTTCGTCTCCGATCTGATGAAATAATTTCTGCAGTTCCGGATCTTTTGCGGAAGATTCATAAAAACGGTATTTTTCCACGCAGGATTTTTCCTGTGTCTGAAGATCTTTGATCACACTTTGTTCTTTTTCTGTTAATTGCATAATTTTATAACTCCTTTATAGCTTTTTTATCATCATTTCCCATTATGAAAAAAATATACAAAATGCAAGGCGAAATCTTTTTCGAAAAGGTTGAAAATCAAGGGAAACATGGTATAATAAATATGTTTGAAGATTTTTATGCCCGGTTATTACCGGAAGAAAGGAAGAATATAGTATGAACGCAGTATTAGAAAAAATTGAGAAAATCGGTATCGTACCGGTTGTTGTTTTGAACGATGCAAAAGATGCAGAGCCATTGGCAAAAGCATTGTGTAATGGTGGACTTCCTTGTGCCGAGGTGACATTTCGTACAGAAGCAGCAGAAGAATCCATCCGTATTATGACGGAGAAATTCCCGGAAATGCTTGTAGGTGCAGGAACCGTTCTTACGACAGAGCAGGTTGACCGTGCTGTAGCAGCCGGTGCTAAATTTATCGTAAGTCCTGGATTGAACCCGAAGGTAGTTCAGTACTGCATCGATAAAAATATCCCGGTCACACCGGGAACACAGACACCGAGTGAGATGGAAAAAGCCTTGGAGATGGGACTTGATGTCGTAAAATTCTTCCCGGCAGAACCAGCTGGCGGATTGAAAATGATCAAGGCAGTAGCAGCTCCGTACACAACACTCAAATTTATGCCTACCGGTGGAATTAACCTTGGCAATGTAGAAGAATACCTCAAGTATGACCGTATTCTTGCCTGTGGCGGAAGCTGGATGGTAAAAGGCGACCTCGTAAGCGCAGGTAAATTTGACGAGATCGAAAAAATGACGAAAGATGCAGCTGAACTTGTAAAACGTATTCGTGCCTAAAGGTACAAAGCGGAGGTGATGACAAAAGATGTGGGTTTTTATTATGCTGGCAATGTTTCTCGTAGTACTTGGTTCTTTTTTCTATGTAACAAGACGGATTTCTCAATTCCGTTTTATGGAAAAGGTATCAAAAGGCAGGAAATGGCTTCGGATTTTAGAAAGTCTGGTGCCGGTTCTTGCGATGTTTGGTGTACTTTGGTATACCATGGGAATGATGGATGCCCTCATATGTATGATCCACCTTGTCATCATCTGGCTTTTATGTGATGGAGTCACCGCACTCCTTCACAAAAAGACCGGCAAACCTGCCAAATGGAGCAGACAGGAAGTTGCCGGTCTTTTTGCTATTGTTTTGACGACTGGTTATCTGATCTGTGGATGGTTCCTTGCCAATCATGTATGGGAAGTGCCATACACACTGCATACGGAGAAACAGACCGGAACGCTGCGTGTCGTTCAGTTTGCGGATTCTCATGTAGGAACGACGTTTGACGGAAAAGGACTTGAAAAATATGTGGAGGAAATGCAGCAGACGAATCCGGATGTCGTAGTGATCACTGGAGATTTTGTCGATGATGATACCTCCAAACAGGATATGATCGATGCCTGTCATGCGTTATCAAAATTAAATCCAACGTATGGGGTATATTTTGTGTTCGGAAATCATGACAAGGGATATTATGATCCGGAATACCGCGGATATGACGGAGACGATTTGATAAAAGAACTGGAAAAAAATGGAGTTCATGTGTTGCAGGATGATGTGGAATTGATCGATGACCGTTTTTATCTGATCGGGCGTCAGGACCGCTCCGAAGAGCAAAAGGGAGGTTCGCGGGCAAGTATGCAAAAATTGACGGAGAATCTGGACACCTCGAAATACAGCATTGTATTGGACCACCAGCCGCACGATTATGACAATCAGGCGGCAGCCAAAGTAGACCTGGTATTGTCCGGACATACACATGGCGGACAATTTTTCCCAATCAATTATGTGGGAGAGTGGTCCGGCGAAAATGACAAAACCTACGGTCTCGAAACACGCGATGTGACGAATTTTATCGTTACTTCCGGCATTTCAGACTGGGCGATCAAGTTTAAGACGGGGTGTAAATCGGAATATGTAGTGATTGATATTGAGGGGAAATAAATGACGAAAAATATATGTTAGCATTAGATCAGGGAACGACAAGTTCCCGTTGTATTTTGTTTGATAAGCAGGGAAATATTTACAGTATGGCGCAGAAAGAGTTTGAACAGATTTATCTTCAGGCAGGCTGGGTTGAGCATGACCCGATGGAAATCCGGGCGTCCCAGTTGTCTGTCGCCACAGAGGCGATTAGTAAAATCGGTGCCGCCGCAGAAGAAATCGCGGGAATCGGCAGAAACGGGAGATCAGCAGGCGGCATTGTTTGGTCAATGTTGTTTTTCCGCAGGCGAAGTGAAAAATACTTATGGAACAGGCTGCTTTTTGCTTATGAATACAGGAAAGCGGGCAGTTGTGTGCACTTGCGTGGACGGAGGAAGCGTAGAGGGGAGATGCCTGCTGGTTTGCAGGGAGAGTTTTGTTTTTGAGGTGGAGGTTTGCTTTGCGATAATGTGTGATCCCCCTTGCGATTGACTTTTATATGAAAAAATGCGAATTGAGTCATAAAATTCTAGGGTCATTTTTGGTCTGAACATGAAATTTGTGATATAAGTCAAAAAAAGAGTAAAGGTTATCATTAAATGTTTGATCCGATTTATGAATAATGATTTTGGGTCATAAAATTAAGAAGATAAAATTGACTTTTATTAAAAAAATGTATATTAGGTCAATAGAGATGCGTAAAATGTTTGGTCTAATTGAAAAAAGATGAAATAAGGTCAAATCAAGGATGTTGTATTCTCGTTTTAACGATGAAATATACAAGATTGATAGAAATGGAGATAGAATTTTATGAAAAAATATAAAATTGCTGCAATACTAATGATAATACATGGTGGATTTATGGAAATCGGTGGAATTTTGGCTATGATTCCTGCATTGATGTTTGGAACAGATAAATTTGATATTGGAAAATATTTTGAATTTAAGTTTCAATACTTTCAGGAGAATCTTTATTTGATGATGATTATGGGAGCGATGTATGGAGTTCTTAGACTGATCGGAGCAATTGGATTGCTCAAAAATAGAATGTGGGGGTTCGTGTTATCAGTAATAAATTGTACTATTACAATTGCCCTTATGATGTTTTTGCTGCCAGCCGGAATCATGGATGGAATACTTGCCGGTACGGCATTGGTTTTAATATTGATGCAATATTATGGTGATAAGGAGATAGTAGAATAAAACGAACTTTAAGGAAGTGATTCATTTTGAAATTAATAGTCTTTGATCTGGGCGGAACATTAATGCAGTATGAGGGAATGCCATATTCGTGGGTAGAGTTTTATCAGCAGGGGATTGATGCAATTATTCAGAAATATAATTGCAATGTTTCGAAGGAAGATATTCAAAAATCAGTTCAAATTTTAAAGGATTTTAATCCGCGAGTCAGCGGTAGAGAAGTGGAATATTCGGCAGAGCATATTTTTTCAAACGCATTGGAACATTGGAATATTGATACGCCAATTAAAAATTGTATAGAAACATTTTGGCAGGGATTAAAACTGTCGGCAAAAATATATCCGGATACAATAGAAGTTTTAAAGGAGTTGAAAGAGAAAGGCTATATCATAGCGACGCTTACTGATCTGCCAAATGCAATGCCCGATGAAATTTTTAAAAAGGATATTTCAGAATTGCTGAGTTATTTTGATTATTATGTATCTTCTTGCGTTGCAGGATATCGGAAACCAAATTGTAAAGGATTGCAGATGATTTCTGATAAATATGGTGTCCCTGTTACGGAATTGGTTTTTGTGGGAGATGAAGAAAAAGATAGAAAAACAGCACGCAATGCAAATTGTAAGTTTGTTCATATACAACGTACAACGAAGGCTGAGGGAAGTATTAGCAGTTTATATGAATTATTGCAAATGTTGAAATGATTTGTGGAATTAGAAGTTTATAGAAACATGTATAAGTAGCAAAAGGAATGGTATAAGTAAAGGGGAGGTAATTGCAATTATGAAAATAATAGTGAGACCGGAAAAACCTTCTGAATACAACGAAGTTGACAATGTAATTTACGAGGCATTTTCCGAACAATATGGAATAGAAACCGGTAAATTTATGAAACGGCATTTCGTTGATGAAAGACGAAAAGATACGTATATTCCGGAATTGTCACTTGTTTCTGTTTTAGAAAATGGAAAGATTGTTGGAGAAGCTGCCATACATGAGACTGACATAATTACGGATAAGGGAAATGTTACGGAATTGACTTTATCGCAGTGCGCAGTTTTGCCGGAATATAGAAAACAGGGCATTATGAGAATGCTTGTTGAAGAGGGATTAAAAATAGCAAAAAACATGGGATATGGAGCGGTATTTCTTGGTGGAAATACAGTGTTATATTCTAGATTTGGATTTGAGCCATCTTATAAATATGGAATTTATCATAAAGATAGAGAAAAATGGGGTGATGAAGGATTTATGGTGTATTTATTGAGGCAGGGAGCGTTGGATGGAATTACAGGAATAACAGATTACTATGGTGGATAATAAAAGTTTCTGTACGGAAAGGGACTTGAATTGGAAAAAATTATCAAAAAATGTGGAATATCATTGATATATACTGCCGGTAATGATATAATGGGTTTCTAACATGAAAACTACAGCTTTTCGAGGATTGTTGAAATCGGAAGTTGTAGGGGGGATACTATGAAAGCAATGTTGATAAGTGTGATGATAGAAACCTCAATGCGGTTGATGATTTGAATAATGTAGATGTACTATATTTTGATAAATAGTTTAAGAAAGACTAACTATTAAAAGTCAAGTCTAAAAATAAAATTTTTTGAATGAATTGCAGAAATGCATTTCAGATATATTTGAACATTGAAAACTGCATGACAAACAGAGTGTCGTTTTCGACACTCAAAAAAGGAGATATTTGCAAAAAAGAATTAAGATGCTTTGTTGTACACCTGCCCTGACTTTTCCATTGCATAAATGACTCGAACCAGTTTTTTGACGGCATGAGATATAGCAACATTGTAATGCTTGCCTTCTGCTCGTTTCTTTGCAAGGTATTCAGCAAACGTTGGATCCCAATGGCAGACATATTTGGTCGCATTGTAAAGGGCATATCGAAGATAGCGAGAACCACGTTTTTCCATATGTGAATAACAGTTATCAAGTTGCCCCGATTGATAGGTGGATGGAGACATTCCAGCGTAAGCAAGTATCTTATCAGCTGAGTTAAAACGATTGAAATCACCGATTTCTGCAATTATCATAGCCCCCATTCTATAACTGATACCGGGAATAGTGAGGATTGGAGAATTGATTTCATCCATAATGGATTTGATTTCGATTTCAATTTCGTCAATTTCAGAAGTTAGTTCCCGAATGAGTTTAATGGTATGCTTTAATTCCAGAGATTTTGCAGGCATATTCGATCCGATTGAATTTCTGGCTGCTTCACGAAAGATGATTGCCATATCTTTACCATATCTACCTTTAGAACTTTCAGAAAGCAGATGTGTAAGTCTGGTAAGATGTGCTGATGCAACAGCATGAGCAGATGGAAATTCGGATAATAAAGCATAAACGGATGCTATGTGAAGCTGAGGAACGAGCTTTTCCAATTCAGGGAAAAGGATACACACAAGTCTGGAAACGGAAGATTTTAGTTTTGCCCGTTCTTTTACTTTGTCAAAACGATAACGAGTTAATGACTTTAGCTCTTCGTTGTGGTAAGATGTATCTGAGTAGGACTTTAAGTTTACATCAGACATGATCATAGAAGCGATGGTATGGGAATCCACTTTATCCGTTTTCGTCTTTCTAAGGCTTAGACTTTTTCTGTAAAGATTTGTATGTAACGGATTGATAACGAAGGTCGGCAAACCATTATTAAGAAGAAATCCCAGAAGATTGTAACTATAGTGTCCAGTGGCTTCCAGTCCTACTTTTACTTTGGTTAAATCATCTGATACAGACTGAATTCTTTGAAATAAGGTTTCAAAACCTTCGCGATTGTTAGCGATGGTAAAAGACTTAAATAATACTTCACCGTCTGAGTTAGTGATAAAGCAGTCGTGTTTGTCTTTGGCAACATCAATTCCAACGTATATCATAATAAAAACTCCTTTGAAATGTATTTGATACTGTTTAGAACCACTGGTACTCCTTGCGATTGTAACCTCGTTCTAAATAAACCGTCATGCGGTATCTAACTGATTAACAAATATACAAAGGGACTGTGGTTGTAGCCTTTCTGAAACCATCAAGTGGTAGGAGAATCAAAACAATCCACAGTATCTCCAATAGTATAGCATACAGACCTTGGAGAGGGTCTATAAACACTACTACTTTATAATACGAGGAGTTGAAATAATGGAGAAAATAGTTATTGCTGATGGTACAGCATACAAAGATTGGATAACAGAAATCACAGATGAATTTAGAAAAAGTCAAATTCGAGCAGCGGTAAAAATAAATGATGAAATGCTAAGGTTTTATTGGAAACTCGGAAAAGATATATCCGCTATGAGCAACCAATATGGGTACGGATCTGGATTTTATAAGATACTTAGTGCTGACTTAAAAAAGGTATTACCTGATGTTAAGTCATTTTCACCGACTAATTTAAAATATATGCGTTATTTTTATGAGTTATATCCTTTTGTTGAAAATCGTCCACAAGCTGTGGACGATTTGAACTCAATTGAAATAAGTTCACAAGTTGTGGACGATTTGTCTGTTATTTTTAGAATTCCTTGGGGGCATAATAGAACTATAATAGACAAATGTAAAAATAATGTGGATAAAGCATTGTTTTATGTGAGAAAAACTCTAGAAAACAATTGGTCTCGCGATGTTCTGTTAAATTTTTTAAATACGGATCTATTTGAAAGACAGGGAAAAGCTGTAACAAATTTTGTGAATACATTACCTTCAACACAAAGTGATTTAGCACAGGCAATTACAAAGGATCCATACAATTTTGATTTTTTGACATTACGGGAACAATATGATGAAAAAGAATTGAAGGATGCATTAATTAACAAAGTAAACAACTTTTTAATGGAATTGGGAACAGGATTCGCTTATATGGGACGTGAAGTCCGTATTGTAGTGGGGAAAGTAGAAAAATTCATTGATATGTTGTTTTACAATACACAAAGACATTGCTATGTAGTTGTAGAAATCAAGACTGGTAAATTTGATTCATCCTATGCTGGACAACTTGGAACGTATGTTGTCGCGGTTAATCACCAAATGAAAACAGAGAAGGATAATCCGACTTTAGGATTATTAATCTGTAAAGATATGGATAAAGTCGAGGCACAATATGCTTTGGAGTCAACAAGTCAACCTTTGGGAATATCCAGCTATGAATTATCTAAGTTGATACCAGAAGAATTTAAGGGAAGTATGCCTACAATCGAAGAGATTGAGGCAGAGTTGAAAGATTAAATTCTATTTTAGGTCGTGAAGAAATCATGATATGCCATAAAATCGGAATTTGTCAAACAGATTATATAAGGGGACCTGGAAATGAAAATAGAACTAATAGACTTAACGGAAGATAACATGAAACAATGTTTTGAATTGAAAGTTGCAAGCAACCAAATGCAATATATAGCTTCAAATGAGGATTCTTGGAAGTCTGCAAAAGAAAACGAGGAGGTGGCTCGTCCTTTTGTTATATTTTGTGATGAAAAAATAGTGGGATTTACCATGTTTGCGTTTGATAAGGAATATGATGATCCGAATGACAGATACTGGCTGTGGAGATTTATGATTGACGAAAGATTGCAGGGAAATGGGTATGGAACAGTAGCTTTACAAGTTATTATTCAATATTTCAGGGAACATGGTGCAAACAATATTCGCTTATCAACCAAAGAAACAAATACAACTGCACTATCTATATATCGTAAGGCAGGCTTTCGTGATACGGGAGAGATGAATGATGAAGAAATTGTGCTTCAACTGGATTTGTAAATTTGAATTTTATCAGATTGATAGCAGAGTTGAAAATGATTGGAGGATGGATGAAAATGAAAACGATAGAAATTGTTGGAGAAAATTATTTTGGGTATTGGGATAAAACCAGAACTGCTTGTAGAGGTATTGTTATAGATGGAGAACGAATCTTGCTTTCATATGAAACAAAAACAAATCAGTGGATGATTCCGGGCGGAGGCTTGGAAAGAAATGAAAGTGATGAAGAGTGTTGTATTCGGGAAATTGCTGAAGAAACAGGGGTACAAGTAGAAACTTCGGATTGCTTGTTAGAAATTGATGAATACTATGCGAACTGGAAATGGGTGAATCGGTATTTTATCTGCAAAGCAACAGGTACAACTCAAATAAAACAAACAGAAAGAGAAATACAAGTTGGTATGGAACCAAGATGGCTTGATATATCTGAAATTAAAGATATTTTTTCACAGCATAATTCATATAAGGGAGTCGATGAGATGCGTAGAGGAATGTATTTGAGAGAGTATACAGCACTATGTGAATTGCTTTAATGAACTGGAAAAACGAAATTGACCGAGCTCTTTGGAGCGAGACAGCTTTCTTGTTTGTAGGGTAAGAAGATGAAGGCGTTGAGATAGTTTGAGTTTAGTAAATAGAAATTTGGAGGACAAAATGGAAATAAGAGAATATAGAGACTTCAAGAAAAACGAAATACAGCATCTTTATACTGAGGTTGGATGGAGAGCATACACAGAGAACATGCTAGTATTGGAACAAGGATACAAAAATTCTTTACTTGTATTAGCAGCATATGAAAATAGAGAACTGCTTGGAATTATCAGATGTGTTGGCGATGGTTTTACCATTGTTTTTGTTCAGGATATTCTTGTTTTTCCCAAAAAACAGCATCAAGGTGTCGGAACGGCTCTGCTAAAAGCTGTTCTCAAAAAATATCATAATGTTCGACAAATTGAGTTGGCAACGGATAATATGCCTAAGAATGTGAATTTCTATAAGACATTGGGGTTCACTGAGTTTTCAGATGTAGGTTGCTGTGGTTTTATGAGATGCTGACAATTTCCGCTTTAATGAATTGGAAAATTAGGAGTTGTGGAAGAAACGTAAGGACAATTGGTAAACATATTAATAATGCATCAAAGGAAGAGGTAATAATTCAGCTGTCGCAAATTTTGCGACAACTGCTTCAGATGGAAAAGAGGTATCTTTTGAATATATATGACACATGTAATATTATCAATTTAGAATTTATGGAGGAGACAATGATGGATAAAAAGACACAAAAAATAGGAGTGATTTGTTCAATTGTACAGATTATATTAAGCATAATATGCTTGATTTATAATGCGATAAATCAAGAAAATATTATAATTTGGGTATTATTTTTATGCTCTGGAATTTTATTGTTAAGCTCGAATATTAGTAGAAACAATAAAAAAGAAGACGAGTGAGGAAGTGCAAATTCCAGTTTGTTGAATTAAGAAAAACGGAACTTATGGAGGTAGCAATGGCTTTTGATTTTAAGAAAGAATACAAAGAATTTTATATGCCTAAAAATAAACCGGAGATTGTAATTGTTCCTAAAGCAAATTATATTGCGGTTAGAGGAAAAGGTGATCCAAATGACGAAGGTGGAGCATATCAGCAGGCAATAAGTGTGTTATATGCTGTTGCGTATACTCTGAAAATGAGTTATAAAACAGATTACAAAATCAAAGGATTTTTTGAATATGTAGTTCCACCACTTGAGGGCTTCTGGTGGCAAGAAAATACAGATGGTGTAGATTATACGGATAAGTCTACATTTAACTGGATTTCCGTTATACGATTGCCTGATTTCATAACGAAAGAAGATTTCGAATGGGCAGTTGAAACCGCGACAAATAAGAAAAAGTTGGATTGTTCATCGGCAGAGTTTATGACTATTGAGGAAGGTGTGTGTGTTCAGATTATGCATTTAGGAGCATTTGATGATGAACCTGCAACAGTTGCTCTTATGGATGCGTATTTAGAACAGAATGGATATGTTAATGATATGAATACAGAAAGAATACACCATGAAATATATCTGTCTGATGCAAGAAAGGTTGCTCCAGAGAAATGGAAAACGGTTATTAGACATCCTATAAAGAAATTGTAAATTTCCTTGTTGTTGAGATTTATTTGAATATATGGAGGAGAAAATGCTGGAAGTTAATTTTTATGATGAGGTAGATGACAGCTTATTAAAATTTGCTGTAATTATTTCTAAGGCTGATGGAAAATGGGTATTTTGTAAACATAAAGAAAGAGATACTTAAGAAATACCGGGCGGGCATAGAGAAGAAGGAGAATTGATCCTAGATGCTGCAAATCATTTTTAGAATACTATGGGACATAACAAAATAATACTTGATAAATGCAAAGGAAATATGAAATTATGGAAAACGAGGTAGTGGATATGGAAAAAGACCCATTTAAGGAATATTTAAGAGAATCTGAACCGGATAAAGCGCATAAGGGTTATGCTTGGAGTACAGCAATCGGACTTCAGGCGGTGGACGGACTCAAACCATCTAAATATCTGATTGATACTGCCATTCAGAATATTGAAGGCAAAATCACAATGAAAGAAGCGCAGAACCTTATTGACAGTTACTATGAAGAAAGACCAGTGCATTTATCAGACGATGAGCGTACCGAAGAAGCGGATAAGGTTTCTTTACGTATTGCAGAAATCCTTTCAGAAATTGCGTTCTCATTTTCGCCAAATGAGTATATTGCTATCCACCGCAAACTCTTTCAGGGGATTTACAACCATGCTGGAAAGATTAGAGATTATAACATCACAAAGAAAGAATGGGTCCTTGATGGGGCAACCGTTATGTACGGCAGCGCTTCTGAACTGAAAGCAACGCTTGAATATGATTTTTCACAGGAGAAAGATTTTAGTTATAAAGGACTTTCAATGGACGAGATTATCCATCATCTTGCGGTATTTGTTTCAAGGTTATGGCAAATCCATATCTTCGGAGAAGGCAATACGAGAACAACGGCAGTGTTCTTCATCAAATATTTGAGGACACTTGGGTTCTCTGCAACCAATGATATTTTTGCGGAAAATGCGTGGTATTTCAGAAATGCACTTGTCCGTGCAAACTATACGAACTTACAAAAAGGTATTCATGAAACCACAGAATATCTTGAAGTATTTCTCAGAAATCTACTTTTAAATGAAAAAAATGAACTCCATAATCGCAATCTTCATATAAGTGGACTTTGGAATGGAAAAAAAGTGGATATTGGAGAAGAAAAAGTGGACATTCAAGACGTAAAAGTGGACATTGAAAGAGTGCTTTCTGAAAAATGTAACGACTTTTCGGTAAGAACAACTATTCATATCCACAGACTTTTCGAGAAATTTGGTTTTGAAGAAGTATTCGGCAGAAGTGCAGTTATGGAACTTCTTGAATTAAAAAGCTCAGGAGCATCCAAACTTCTTTCAAATCTGGTACAGGCAGATATTATTGAACCAGTATCCGGTCACGGAAAAGGAAAGTACAAATTCAAAAAATAATTAGAAGAAAAAATGTATATATGAGAGGAACTGTCTATGAAACAGGTTTTAGTAAGATAAGCGGGAATCCTCGGTAATTCAATTGCCGAGATGAAAGCGTAAACTGTGCATATCTGCACATTATAAGTAAAATATATTTATTTTTTTACTAAAAAATGCTGTATCCAGCTTTATTAAAAAAGAAAATATGTTCGGCATTTTATTGTGATATTCTTAATACTATGCTATACTATATGTATGAAGGAGAATCTTATACATTACCGCACTTGTGTGTGCAATATTAATTACCATATGGTATGGTCAGTGAAATACCGGCGGAAGATATTGAATGCGGAGATTGAAGCATATCTTCAGGAGCTGGTGCAGGAGATCGCAGCGGATAAAGGTTTTACCGTCCATTTGTTTGAATGCGAGGAAGGAGACCATGTGCACTGTTTTGTGTCTGCTCCTCCCAAATTATCCATAACTGCGATCGTGAAATATCTGAAAGGGATCACCGGCAGGAAATTATTCGAACGTTTTCCGGAAATAAGAGAACAGCTTTGGAAAGGAGAGCTGTGGAACCATTCCTATTATGTGGAAACGGTCGGGTCTGTGTCGGAAGAAAATATCCGCAGATATATTGAGCATCAGAGTAAAGCTTATTGAGATCATAGAGGTGGGAAATGCTGCTGTCAAAGAAAACATCCATAAAGGTCAGTCAGGAATATGCAAACGTCATCGGACATATGTGTTATGCGGCATCCAAGCTCTGGAATGTCTGTAATTACGAACGTCAGCATTACAAAGAAATGGGAATGGAGAAATACCCGGACTGGTATTATCAGAAAAAATCCCATAGAGAGGATCTGTGGTATAAACAGCTTCCATCTCAGACAGCCCAGGAAGTCTGCAAGCTGCTGGATAAAGCATGGAAATCTTTTTACGCCTTGAAAAGATCCGGAGGGATTGAGAATCCCAGACCACCGCGGTTTAAACAGGAAAGTATCCCCATTACCTATATGCAGATGGGAATTGTACATGAATGGGACACAGAAAAAGTCCGTCTGTCCCTTCCAAAAGCATTAAAAAGATATATGGAAGAAACGTATCAGATCCATGAGAACTTTCTTTATCTTGAAAATAAGATTTTCAGGGGCATGGATCAGATCAAACAGTTGCGGATCTACCCACCGGAAAAAGGTGAATGTAAAGTTATTGTTGTTTATGAGATTTCAGAGAGGGAAGAACTTTCGCAGAATGGACACTATCTGTCAGTTGATCTGGGACTTCATAATCTTATGACATGCTATGATTCCGGGAATGGGAATACATTTATCCTGGGCAGAAGATATCTTGCATTGGAAAGATATTTTCATAAAGAGATTGCAAGGGTGCAGGCACAATGGTATGGACAGCAGTCTGTGAAGGGAATAAAACATCCAGTCACATCAAAACATATTCGCAGATTATATCAGAAAAAGCAGAACTCGGTAACGGATTATCTGCACAAGATCACAAGATACTTTGCAAAATACTGCCGTGAACAGGGAATTACCTGTGTTGTGGCAGGGGATATCCGGAATATCCGGAAAGGAAAAGACCTGGGACACAGAACAAACCAGAAGTTCCACAATCTGCCGTATAACAGGCTCTATAGCATGATGGAATATAAGCTTAAGATGTACGGGATCCGTTTTGTAAGACAGGAAGAAAGCTATACCAGCCAGTGCAGTCCGCTGTCACCAGAGGTGGAAAAAAGATATGCACAGCCATGCAACCGAAAACAAAGGGGACTGTACAGGGACAGAAACCGGAAGTATAACGCAGATGCTGTAGGTGCATATAACATCCTGAGAAAATATCTCTCCGTATCCGGAGAGAAAAAGGAACTGTCCGTAACCGGACTAAAAACGCCAGAAATAATAAAAGTAGCTGTATAGCTCTAAAGAGCAAACAGTAGTGGTGTCATGGACGCACCCTGAAAAGGCGGTATCCCGCCTTAATTCAGATGCTCTGGTAACTCAGTTGCCGAGTAGTTCACTAGTAAATGATTAAAATTAATATAGACTATTGGAGAAATCTTTTATGATGTAAGCAAGGAGATACTGTTTATATTATAAAAGATTTTTACGTATTAAAACCAAAAGTGGATATTCACAAAATCTATAGGTAATTGGATGTTGTTGAAAACGCAGATTTAGAGTATAATAAATATATAGCCGAAGAATAGTTTTTTAAGTGCTGTAGAAAAGGAGAAAGACTTTGAATACAGAAATCAAAAATACGATTCTTACGACAGATAAAGACGCACAATATGATGAAAGCGCGAAACGATTACTTGGCCAGAAAAGTATCCTGGCCCATATATTAGTAAAGACTGTTGATGAATATGCAGGAATGGATCCGAAAGAGGTGGTTTCTTACATTGAAGGCGAACCATTTATTAACACTGTTCCGATAGAAACTGGTCTTACTAATGCTGTTATTAAAAATGCTGGATCTCGTGTGGTTGGTCTTAATTCTGAAAATCCGGAGCTTCATGAGGGAATGATACGATTTGATATTATATTTTATGTCAGAATGAGGGATGGATTGTCGCAGATTATTATTAATGTAGAAGCCCAAAAGGACGAACCAAACGGGTATGATATATTGAATCGGGCAATCTTTTATATAAGCCGTATGATTTCCTCACAAAAGGAAAGAGATTTTTCAAATTCAAATTATAATGATATCAAGCGAGTCTATTCCATCTGGGTTTGTATGAATATGCCGGAAAATAGTCTGGAACACATTCACCTGGTGAAAGATAGTATTGTAAATTCCCATGCATGGAAAGGCAAACTGGACTTGGTTAATATCGTAATGATCGGACTTGCCAAAGAACTTCCGAAGCATGAGGAGAAATATGAATTACATAGATTACTGGGAGCATTGTTATCTCAGGATTTAACAGCAAACGAAAAACTGGATATCATTGGAAATGAATATGCAATTCCAATGGAAAAGGATTTTAGAGAGGATGTGAGTATTATGTGTAATTTGAGCCAGAAAATTAAAGAGACTGGAATTGAAACCGGAATTGAGATGGGTAAACGGGAAATGATTATGAAAATGTACAACAAAGGTTATACAGCTGCTCAGATCGCGGATGTAGCTGAAATGGACGAAAAAAAGATAAAAGATATCATAAAAAATGCTGAATTGTTGACAGTATAAAAGATTGAACAGAACTATAAAAGTTCTTCTGGACAGCTACACTATCTGTAAATTATAACATATTATGCATCAGCTGCGATACAGGTATTTCCACAACAGTTACAAAAAGATGGTGAACCGGACTGAATCCACCATCTTTTTTTCTTTATCTTCTGTTATTAATAACCTCTCTCGCCATATCTGCAAGTTCTCCGGCAGATAATTTTCCATCTATTTGCAGCAAATCATACTGGATGCCATCCTTATTCCAGTTAACGCTTTGAACCTGACTGACTTCAATCTGAGAAGCACTGTCATCGTAACTGAATACAACTTTTCCACTGGACTGGTCTTTTTTATCTTGTTCTGTCAATTCGTAATCATCTGATACCACTTTATTTATATAATGTACATAATACAAATTTGTTTCATTTACAGTGGCAATAATATCACCTGACGGAGTAAGTTTTGAGTTGAATTTCTGCTGTTTAAACGATACAACATCTCCATTCTTCTGATAATCAAAGGACACAGATTTAAAATTCTCAATTACATTTGCATTGCCATCCTTAAAACTGTTTTTTATAATATTGCCCTCTTTGAAGCAGTACCCGTTCTCAAAGGTATCAATCAATACCGGTCTATACCCAATATCCTTTGTAACCTGTTCTGACGTTGGAAGAGATGTATAATCAGCACGTGATGCAGATGAACCTGTCCACATTGAAATCTTTCCTGTTGCTGCCATAGCAGTAACTCCAATTGTAAGTGTTGCAGCTATCAACAAAGGTAATATTTTCTTTTTTGATCTCATAGTCGTTTGCTTCCTTTCTGTATCTGCGAAGTCAAGTTTTGCATAAACTCTCTGTCTGACATTCTCTGTATCAATATCAAGAGCATTGCAGGAAGTATCTGCCTGTTTTTGTATTCCCAATTCTTTAAGCAAATTTTTTCTTCTCATAATTTTTCCTCCGCATCCGATAACATTTTTCTGAGTTTTCTTTTTCCTCTTGAAAGTCTGGTCTTAACTGTAGAAATATTAAGTCCCATTGCTTTTGAAATGTCCTTGATTTTTTCATCAAATTTATACCGCCTTACAAAAATCTCGCTGTCAGGTTCGCCAAGGCTCATAACTGTTTCCCATACATAATTATTGTGAAAATTCTCTTCCATGAAATTTTTGCCATCTGACAGTTCAATATCTTCAAGAGATGTATGATCCAGCTTTCTGTTTATCCGTTTCAGAGCAAAATTCCGGGCAACAGCAGCAAGATATGACCGTAATGTACCTTTCTGTAAATCTATCCTCCCGGTATTCTTCCAAAGTACAACAAACACATCTGCCACAATTTCTTCAATATCCTCTTTCGGCAGTGAATTGCCGGCCATATGATACAAAACAGTACTCAAATACGGTGTATAAATTCGGATTGCTTCATCTATTGAATTTTTTTCTCTGTTCCTGAGACGCTGCAAAAGCTCTGCTTCATCTGTCATATCAACCCAACTTTCTTTTTAATACTTTCAAAAATTAAAAGCTTTTAACCTTTACATTCTTATATATCCTGCCAGGGAACAAAAAGTTTCATTTCTTATAAAAAAAGTATACAGAACTTGTGTTAAATTCTGTACACTCTCAATGAACTGTTCCTTTTGCATTTTATCTTCTACCCATCCATTTACCTCTGATACCTGATAAAAATAAAACCTCCAAACTGAGTAATCTTATCTTACATCAGTTTGAAGGTTTACACAAGAATTCCTTGCTCAATCAAAACAAATCGTTTTCTAAGGTTTAGTTAAAATCCCAGAATCCAGTCCCTGTTTCAGGATCATATTTGCGGCGGATAGTTCCACCTGTTACCGGGCGAAGTTCGATTTCTGCAGTATACAGTACAGTAATTGATTTCATATGACCTGCTGCCATGCAATGTCGTTCACCATCTTTATAAGAAAATACTGCATGGGTATGATGGTAACAGGTATTATTTTCACCTGTGACCACGTTGCCGTTTAAAGATACCAACTCAAGCATTCCGGAAATACGCTGTTCTTCGAAGCTGCCTGTCTCTGGGATAAAGGTCTGAATTTCTGCATCCTTACATCCTCCGATCCCGGAAAAAGTGGCTGATCTGATATTTTCTTTTTTACATATTTCGAGGATTGTACTGATGATCTCGTCATCACGATCCATTCTTATGTAATAGCATTCGCCGAATTTTCTGTAGTCCATTTTTTATCTCCATTTAAGTTATTGCTTTTGGATAAATATTGCTTAACAGAAATATTATATTCCTGTTTCCTGTTGATAACAATCCCTATCATTCTGTTTCTGTCATTTAAAGAAGTGTACGTTACTGTGAACGGAGTAAACAGTAACAAGTGTGCAATTTTAACATCTTCCACAGTTCCTGCACGGGTTGCATCTGGCTTTTTTTATGTGCGGATACCATTCATGGATTTCCGGTAATGGATCGCTTTTTTTCCATTCTTTTACACTATAGTGATCTGTAAAAAGCACTTTTTCCCCAATATATTCTATTTCCAGTGGATAAATTGTAATTTTATCAGGATTCATGCAGCTTTGACAGATTCTCGGGGACAA
>ERZ827440.934-NODE-934-length-36277-cov-6.750014_pt1 | contig 36277 bp, 35 predicted proteins | sample MGYA00519774_ERZ827440 | MGnify/ENA primary metagenome ERZ827440 (study PRJEB31778, sample SAMEA3449302) | human gut metagenome | biome: human gut; feature: human-associated habitat; material: faeces | place: United Kingdom | collected 2010/2012 ... | reverse complement strand
CAAAAGATAAATATTATGCTTTGTTATATGATGAAGAAGAAAAGAAAGCTTATGAAAATAAGTGTATACTAGAAGATGCCATAGAAGATGCTAAAGAAAATGGTTATAGTTCCGGGTATGATTCTGGATATGATTCTGGTAAATCTGATGGTATATCAAATGAAAAAATAAATATTGCTAAAAATTTATTATCAATGAATATGACATTAGAAGACATATCAAAAGCAACTGGTTTAACAATTGACGAAATAAAAAAAATAAAATAAAAAATTTAAATAATTAAGTAAAAAGATAGAGAAATACTCCCCAATTTGCTTTAATTTTATTAATTTGATATAATTATTGATAGGTGATTTGTTTATGAAAATTAATAGTGTTGAACTTTCTATAAGTGCTGTAAGACAAAGCCAGTATCCTACAGACAATAAACCAGAGTTTTTATTAGTAGGAAGAAGTAATGTAGGTAAAAGTAGTTTTATTAATTCAATAATAGAAAGAAGAAATTATGCTAGAACATCAAGTAAACCAGGTAAAACTCAAACATTAAATTTTTATAATGTTAATAATGATTTTTACTTAGTAGATGTACCAGGTTATGGATACGCTAGTGTAAGTAAAGAAAGACAACAAAAATTTGGTATGATGATAGAAGAATACTTAACTAATAGAGAAAATTTAAAAGAAGTATTCTTACTTATAGATTTTAGACATAAACCAACAAATGATGATTTACTTATGTATAACTTTTTAAAATATTATGATTTAAGTGTAACAATAATTTTAACTAAAGTAGATAAAATAGGCAGAACATTAAGAGAGAAACAACTTCAGTTAATAAAAGATACACTAAATATAAAAGAAGAAGATAAATATATATTATTTTCAAGTACAACAAAACTTGGTAAAAATGATGTAACTAGTATTATTGATAAAATAGTTTACCCAAATGAAGATTAATTCTTCATTTTTTTTCATATATTTAATTAGGTGTTGATAATGAAAGTAGAAATGTTATCAAATACGATAATAGTATATTTACTTGATAACAAAAAATATAATGAAGACTCGGATATTAAGAAAATACTTATAAATGTATTTGATAATTTAGAAAAATATTATAATATTACTTTTACTAGTGATTATAATTTAGAACTTTATATTAATAGATATTATGGAATGATTTTAGAAATAAAAGAAAACGAAGATTTTATATATGATGATATTGTAAATTTAAAATTAAATGTTCTAAGAGATACACTATTTTTATATGAAGTAGATGATCCTCTTGAATACATTAATTATGAAATTTATTACTATAATGATAAATTTTATGTTAATGCTAAAAGAGAAGATATAAATTTAATAGAAAATTCAAACTTAGTATATGGTGATATAGTTTATAAGATAATAGGAAGGGGTATAAAAATATAATTTACAAAATTTTATAAAATGTGATATAATCTTCCTATGTGAGGTGATTACTTATGAAAATGCCAACAGTAGCGTTAGTAGGAAGTCCTAATGTAGGTAAGTCAACAATATTTAATAGACTAGTAGGAAGAAAAGTTGCAATTATAGAAGATGTTCCAGGAATTACTAGAGATAGAATTTATGGTATTGGATCATATGATGACTATAAATTCAATTTAATAGATACAGGCGGAATAGATACTAGTAATGAAACATTTAATATTGATATAAAGATGCAGGCAGAAATTGCAATTGATGAAGCAGATGTAGTTATATTTGTTGTAGATGGTAAGATGGGATTAAATGCTAATGATTTTGTAGTTCGTGATATATTATTTAAATCAAAGAAAAAGGTAATAGTTGCTATTAATAAAATTGATAATAGAAAACATTTAGATAATTTATATGATTTTTATGAATTAGGATTTGAACATTATATTCCAATAAGTGGTGAACATGCAATTGGATTAGATGATCTTATGGATGAAGTAACAAAAGGCTTCCCAAAATATGAAGAAGAGTATTCTAGTGATGTTTTAAAGTTCTGTTTAATAGGTAGACCAAATGTTGGTAAGAGTTCACTTACTAATGCACTTTTAAATGAAGATAGAGTAATAGTTAGTAATGAAGCAGGAACAACAAGAGATTCAATTGATACTAAATTTAAGTATGAAAAGAAAGATTATGTAGTAATTGATACTGCTGGAATGAGAAAAAAAGGCAAAATATATGAAAATGTTGAAATGTATAGTCTTATGAGAGCAATGAAAGCAATAGAACGCAGCGATGTGTGCGTAATTGTTATAAATGCAGAAGAAGGAATTATTGAACATGACAAACATATTGCGGCTTATGCACTTGAAGCAGGTAAACCAATGGTTCTTGTAGTAAATAAATGGGATACTGTTGATGATAAAAACGATATAAAATCATATACTCAAAAAATGAGAGCGGAATTTCAATTTTTAAGTTATGTTCCAATTGTATTTTTAAGTGCGCTTACTAAAAAAAGACTTCATACACTTATGCCTGAAATAATTAAAGTGTATGAAAATTCTAGAAGAGAAATTAAAACAAGTGTACTTAATGATGTAATAAATGATGCATATGCATTAAATCCAGCACCTTCATATAAAGGCAAGAGACTTAAAATTTATTTTTCTGCTCAAACAGGTACTATGCCACCAAAATTTACATTAAATGTTAATAGCAAAGGATTAGTACATTTCTCATATTTAAGATATCTAGAAAATAAAATAAGGGAAAATTTTGATTTAGAAGGAACACCAATAATAATACAATTTAAAAGTAAAGGTGAAGAAAAGTAATATAAGTTACTTTTTTCTTTTGTCACAATTTTAGGCAAAAGACATATATTAGATTAGAAGGTGGTAATCTAATGAATTTTAGTGATAATTTTTTTAATAAAGTAGAAAAAAAGACTAATGTTAAAAAGTCTACAATACTTGATCTTGCTAAAAAACTTCAAGGTGATAATATGAAAAATGAGGATAATATAAGAGATGTTATTCGTGAACTTAGTAAAATGACAGGTAAGGAAGTAAGCAAAGAACAAGAAGATAAAATTATAAATACTATAGTTACAGATAATGTACCTAAGAATGTAGATAAGATGTTTTAAAAAAATTTAAATTTTAGAGATTGTTGAGAAAATATGCAAGGATTATTGTAGATTTTATCAGTAATCTTTTTTTGATATAAGTGTACTTATACAATAGGAGTAAAAAAATCAACTATAATCAAATTTTAGTAAATATAAATTTTATATATTTTAAATCAAGAATTAATTTTACATGATATAATAAGATTAATACAAATAATAAAAAAGAATTTATTGAAATATTTTAACATTAGAAAATTGCAATTAATATATAATTTTATTGAAAGTATGTAAATTTAAATTGTTAATTAAAAAATATGTTATACAAGGAGAAAATGTAGTATGAAAAAGAGAAATATAAAATTAGATGTAATAAGGATTACTTCGTTAATATTTGTTATTGGAATTCATTCTTTTGCATATACAGGGTTTTATACAGAAAAAAGTACAAGTAAAATATATTATTCAATGTTTATTTTGCGTTCCTTGTTTATAACATGTGTGCCAATGTTTATAATCCTTACAGGATATTTAATGAATAAAAAAGAATTATCAAAAAAATATTATAAAGGAATTATAAGAGTTTTATTCATATATCTTATATGTTCTATAATTTATTCATTATTTTTAAAATATTATTTTAAATCAGATATGAATTTATTTATATTTATTAAAAACTTATTATCATATAATGGTACAAAATATTCATGGTATATAGAAATGTACATTGGGTTATTTCTCCTAATTCCATTTTTAAATATTATGTTTAATAATTTGAAAACTGAAAAGGAAGTTAAAATATTACTTATTACTTTAGCTTTTTTAACTGGATTACCTAGTTTAATTAATATACTAAGTTTTTCGTCGAAGACATGTTTTATTAGTCCAGGAAAATGTAGTGATTATTTTCAAATATTGCCATCATGGTGGAGTATGATTTATCCTTTATTTTATTATTTCTTGGGTTCATATTTAAAAAAATATGAATTTAAAATAAGTTTTAAATTAAATTTAATTTTGCTTATTGTTATGTTGATAATAGATTCCATTTTTAATATTTATAGATCACATAATACGGTTTTTATATGGGGTACATGGAATGATTATTGTTCTTTATCTGTTATGATAATTTCTGCATTATTGTTTAACTTATTTTTAAAAATAAATATAAAAGTTAATAATAAATCTATAAATATAATATTAAAAACTTTATCTGATGCATGTTTAGGTGCATATTTACTTTCGTGTATATTTGATAAAATATTTTATAATTTATTAGATAAAAAGGTTATATTTTTTAATAGTAAAGTAAAATATATTATAACCATGATATTTATAATATTTATATGTAGTATATCATTTTCTATAATAATAAATGATATTTATAAATTAATTTTAAGGATATTTAATAACAAAAGAAGAGGTTTAAAATAGTTTTTGTAATATCTTACTATTTAATTCATATAGTTTAATAAAGAAAGTAGGGATTAAATGGAAAAGATAGATATTATAAAAAGTATATCAGAAAGAACAGGTGGAGATATATACCTTGGTGTAGTTGGAGCCGTAAGAACAGGTAAATCCACTTTTATAAAGAAATTTATTGAAAATTTAGTTGTGCCTAATATTGAAGATGAATATGAAAGAAAAAGATGTTTAGATGAAATTCCTCAAACGGCACAAGGAAAAACAATTATGACAATAGAACCTAAATTTGTTCCATCAACAGCCGCTAAAATAAAGGTTGAAGAATTTGAAACAAATATAAAATTAGTTGATTGTGTTGGTTATGTTATTCCTGCTGCTAAAGGTTATGAAGATGAAATGGGAGAACCAAGAATGGTTAAAACACCTTGGTATGATGAAGACATTCCTTTTGTAGAGGCAGCTGAAATAGGCACAGAAAAAGTAATTAGAGATCATTCTACAATAGGTATTGTAGTAACAACAGATGGTAGTATAGGCGATATTACTAGAAATAATTATATAGAAGCAGAAAATGAAGTAATAAGTGAACTAAAAGAAATAGGCAAACCATTTATAGTTTTATTAAATTCAGCACATCCAACACTTCCAGAAACTGAAAGATTAGCAGAAAAATTAAAAGAAGAACATAATGTGCCTGTAATACCAATAAGTGCAGAAACTATGAATGAAAAAGATGTATATAACATATTAAAAGAGGCTTTATATGAGTTTCCTGTACTTAATGTTAAAGTAGATATTCCAGATTGGATAGGAACATTAAATCCAAATCATCCAATAAAGAAAGTATATATAGATCAAATAAGGGAATGTGTTGTAGAAGTTGATAAACTTCGTGATATAGATTCTATTAATAAACATTTTAAACAGTGTGATCAAATAGAAAAAGCATATATGTCAAATGTAGATCCAGCAAAGGGAGAGGTAACAATAACACTTACTGCTCCTAACAATTTATATGATGAAGTACTAAAAGAAATCATAGGAACAAGTATAAATAGTAGAGCATCACTTCTTAATATATTCCAAGAATATAATGAAACAAAAGAAGAATTTGAACAATATAAGAGCGCACTTAAAATGGTTAAAGAAGTTGGATATGGAATTGCAATACCAACTTTAAAAGATATGAAATTAGATACACCAGAAGTAGTTAAACAAGGTGGAAGATATGGTGTTAAGTTAAAAGCAGTCGCACCATCAATTCATATGATTAGAGTAGATGTTGAAAGTACATTTGAACCAATTATAGGATCAGAACTTCAATCAAAAGAATTAATAAATTATTTAACTAAAAACCAAGAAGAAAGTGCTGATAGTATTTGGAAAAGTGAAATATTTGGTAGAAGTTTAGATGCAATTGTACAAGAAGGAATACAGGCAAAATTATCTCTTATGCCAGATAATTTAAGATATAAACTTCAATCAACATTATGTAAAGTAGTAAATAAAGGATCTAATAATATGATAGCTATAGTTTTATAGCTTTTTTTCTTGATTATTTTTATAAAATAATATATCATCTTAAATGAAGGTGGTTTTGTGAAAAAAAGTACAGTAGTAAAATTATATAATGAACTTGATAATAAGGAAATACTAAAAAAAGGTTTACCAAGAATGATAAATGTAAAAGGTGATGCTGAGGATATATTTTGTGATTTATGTATTAAGTATAATGATATATTAAATAGTGATATACTAGATCATTTTATAAGTATAAGTACATTTTCATCGTCACTTGATGATAATCTAGAAAGAAAAAAATTATTAAATGGTATTTATAATATATTAGATAATGATTATTTAGTTTCTAATATGGATTTTAATATAGTATTAGAAAATATTGAGTATATAATGGGAACTATGTTTTCTCCAGTATTTGATGTATATGATGAGGATGAAGAAAAATACTATACTTCTGAAATAATTGTTGAACTTTCAAATGGACTATCAAAAAGTAAAAATTATGATATAAATAAAATTTATGATCATGATTTAGATGTTATATTTTCAAGATTTTTTAGCGTGTTAGAGGATTTAAATAATACAAATATACCAGATAGTGAATATTATAATAAAACTTTAATGAATAGGGTAAAAGCATTTTTAGACATAATTTTTTCAAAAGAAATATATGAGTTAGATGATTATAAGTATGATGTGGTCTTAGATATTGCAAGTACAATAGAGGATGTTAATGAATTAAAAAAGTTTAAAAAGAAAATAGTATTTTATAATAGATTAGATGATAAGAATTTTGAAGTTACCTTAGATGATTCAGTAGATACTTTAACAGATACGAGTATTAAGCTTTTAAAAGAAGGTAAAAGTAAGACATTAAAATTTCAAGAAAATAATAACAATAAGTAAAGTACTCAAATAATTTATAAAAAGTATTGATTTTATTTACGATTTAATGTATATTAGATACATACCTTTTGCTTGGTTATCGGATTCTCCGAACCATATACTAGGTTTAAGGCAAATATTATTGTAGGAGGAAATTAAAATGGCATTAAAGAAATCTGAAAAAGAAAACATAATTAAAGAATATGCTACTCACGAAGGTGACACTGGTTCTCCAGAAGTACAAATAGCTATTCTAACTAAAGAAATTAAGACTTTAACAGAACACTTAAAAGTAAACATTCATGATTATCATTCAAAAAAAGGTTTACTTATGAAAGTTGGTAAACGTCGTAATTTACTTGAATATCTTAAAAAGACAGATATTAATAGATACCGTAAATTAATCGAAAGATTAGGATTAAGAAAATAAGCACTTATGTGCTTTTTATTTTAGGAGTAAAATATGGAAAATAAACTTGGAATTATAGATATTGAAGAATTAAAGAAAATAGAATACAAGATAACTAATTTTAAACATAAATTAATAAATGAATTTTATTCTTTTAATGAAGAAACAATATTTTCTTTAGATTATTTAGAAAAGTTACATATATTTTTATTTAATGATTTATATGATGAAAATAATTGTAAAATAAGAGAAAATGTAAATATTAAAACAAGAGAAAAATTAAATGAAAAACTTAAACAAATGCAATTTTTAACATATGAAATGGATAAAGAAAAATTAGCAAACCTAGTATATGACATATGGAAAGAACAAATTTTTTTGGATGGGAATACGAGAACATTAAGATCATTTTTAAAAGTATATTGTAATGGATATGGTATAAAAATTGATCATGATTTCGACGAAGATATAAATGAAGATTATTTTATTGATAGATTAACAAAAGAAATAATAGGAAAAAAAGAAAAATATAATATTTAAAATCAGATTATTGTGGTAAAATATAGTTAGAGGAGAATTTTATGAGTAAAAAAGTATTTGAATTAGATTTTAGAGGAAGAAAACTAGTTATAGAACAAGGTGAATATGCAAAACAAGCAGATGGAGCAGTTTTAGTAAGATATGGTGATACAGTTATTTTATCTACAGCAGTTGTATCTGATAATGCAAATATTTTATCTGATTTCTTCCCACTTATGGTTTTATACCAAGAAAAATTATATTCTGTTGGTAAGATTCCCGGAGGATTTATTAAAAGAGAAGGTAGACCAACAGATGCTGCAACTTTGGCAGCAAGAATGATTGATAGACCAATGAGACCAATGTTTCCAGAAGATTTTAGAAATGAGGTACAAGTTGTTAATACAGTTTTATCAGTTGATACTGATAATTCGCCAGAACTAGCTGCAATGTTTGGTTCTTCACTAGCAACAAGTATTTCACAAATACCATTTGATGGTCCAATCGCAGGTGTAAAAGTTGGTAGAGTAAATGGAGAATTTATTATAAATCCAACACCTGATGAACTTGAAAAATCAGATATTGATTTAACAGTTGCGGGAACTACAGAAGCAATAAACATGGTTGAAGCAGGATCAAAAGAAGTATCAGAAGAGGATATGCTTGAAGCATTAATGTTTGGTCATGAAGCAGTTAAAGAGTTATGTGAATTCCAAAAAACTATTATTAAAGAAATAGGATTACCTAAAATGGAATATGAAAAATTAGACATAACTGATGAATTAAGAGAAGAAGTAAAAAGTCTTGCCGCAGATAAGTTAGATTCTGCAATGAGAATAAAAGAAAAACTAGCTAAATATGAAGCAATAGACAATGTTAAAAAAGAAGTTGTTTCTAAATATGAAGAAGAAAATAGTGATTTAGATAAAGATGAATTAAATATTCTATTAACAAAAGTAAAACTAGTATTAGAATCAATAGAATACGATATATTTAGATCAATTACTGTTAATGAAAAAACAAGAGCAGATGGAAGAGCAATGAATGAAATAAGACCTCTTAGTGGTGAAATTGATATTCTTCCAAGAACACATGGATCTGCTGTATTTACAAGAGGAGAAACACAAGCTCTAGCAGTCACTACACTTGGTGCTTTAAATGAATATCAAGCACTTGATGGAATAAGTTTAGAAGCAGAAAAACATTTTATGTTACATTATAACTTTCCACAATTTTCAGTAGGTGAAACAGGAAGATATGGTGCTCCTGGTAGAAGAGAAATAGGTCATGGTGCACTTGGTGAAAGATGTTTAAAACAAGTAATGCCAAGTGAAGAAGAATTTCCATATACAGTTAGAGTAGTTTCTGAAATACTAGAATCAAATGGATCAAGTTCACAAGCTACAATATGTGCTGGATGTATGAGTTTAATGGCCGCAGGTGTACCAATAAAAGCTCCAGTTGCAGGTATTGCTATGGGACTAATAACATCAAAAGATGAAAAAGATTATACAATACTAACTGATATACAAGGTATGGAAGATCATTTAGGTGATATGGACTTTAAAGTAGGTGGAACAAGAAAAGGTATTTGTTCACTTCAAATGGATATTAAGATTAAAGGTATTACAAAACAAATATTAAAAGAAGCTTTAGCGCAAGCAAAAGAAGCTAGAATGAAGATACTTGATATGATGGAAGGAATAATTGCTGAACCTAGAAAAGAAGTATCTAAATATGCACCTAAAACAGAAATCTTTAAAATTAATCCTGATAAAATTAAAGATGTTATTGGTAAAGGTGGAGATATGATTACTAAAATCATATTAGAAGCAAGCCATGTTAATAGTGTAAATGATGTTAATGCTGTTAAAGTTGATTTAGCAGATGATGGTACAGTTACTATTTATCATATGGATAAAGATATTATTGCTAAAACAAGAGAAATGATAGAAAATGTAGCTAGAGAAGTAGAAATAGGAAAGATTTACACAGGAAAAGTTGTAGATATTCATGACTTTGGATGCTTTGTTAGACTATGGGAAGGTTGTGAAGGTCTTGTACATGTATCACAACTTGCAAATGAAAGAGTTGAAAAACCAAGTGATGTTGTATCTGTTGGTGATAAAATATTAGTAAAAGCAACTGGATACGATAAAAAAGGTAAGCTTAATTTATCTAGAAAAGAAGCACTTCCAAAACAAGAAGTAAAAGAAGAAAAGAAAGAAACAAAAGAATAACAAAGGACCCCGCTTTTTTAGCGAGGTTTTATATTCAAACGAGGTAATTGAAATGAAATTTTATGATTGTATAGAAAAAAATAAAGATAAAAATATTAGTATATATTGTGATATGGATGGAGTAATTGCTGAATATGATATTGGTAATTTCGACTATGAAAATATAAGACCACTTAAAAGTACAATTAAAAAAATAGAAGATTTATATAAAGAAGATAATATTAGTATATATATTCTTTCAATATGTAAAACTAATAATATAGTTTCCGATAAAATAACTTGGTTTAAAAAAAATATGCCATTTTTAAAACAAGAAAACATTATACTTTTATCAAAAGAAGATAATAAATATCAAGACATTTCATCTAAAGAAATAAAAAGTAATTATTTAAAGGAACATGCTAAAAATGATGTTAATATTGTTATTGATGATGATAATAGTGTTATAAAATATATAAGAAAAAATAATGAAGATTTAATTGTTTTTCAAGATTCAAGTTTAGTAGATTAAAGGAGTATATATGGAAAATTACAGAAAATATTTTACTGGAGAAGAAGAATTATTATTTAAGTTAGAACAACTTCATAGTAAAAAACAAAAATTGAAAGAGTTATTAGATAATAAAAAAGAAATAAATCCATTTGTTGTTGAATTATGTGATTTACCAAGAACTGGTAAAACAGTTAGTTTAGGTAAATTATATGAATTTTTCAAAAATGGTGGTATTAATATAGAAAAAGCAGAAGAGCCAGCATTCATAATAAAAAATTCATTAACACTTGATGAAATCAAAAATATGTCTAATTTAGAATTTAACGATAAAACACTTGAAGTATCAAGAAAAAGTTTAGAAAAAGCAAAAAAGAAAAATTCTGATATTATTTTAATGGATAGAGGCATAATTGATAATTACTTTTGGTATCAAATGTTATATGAAGAAGGAAAAATATCAGAGGAGATATATTTAGATAGATTGAAATCATTAAATGATGATTTTAAATTAGTTAATAATTTGTTCATTATGAAAGCAGATCCTGAAATAATTATATATAGAGATTATATTAATTCACTATATCTTGAAAAAAGAAATAAAACAACATTGGAAAGAGTAAGTAATTTAGAAAAGGGATTAGAACATTTATTACCAAATATTAGTGATTATGAAAAAGTAGATATAATTGATACAACTAATACAAATGCGATGGGTACTTCAATAATGCTTGCAAATACTATAATGGATAATATGCAAAAAAAATTAGAGCCATAAAATATATATGTTGATGTAAATTTGATTTATAATTTTATGTCAAATGAATATATTGAATAGTTAATAATTAATAAAAAAATTATAAATTAAACTTAATAAAGTAGCATTTGAATATACTATATCAAATCTTGAAATATTAAATAATTGATACACAAGATAATCTATAATTATAGTTGTATGTCAAGTAAAAATGAAGGAAATGGTACAAATGGTGACTTTATATATAAAAAAATTGTAAACGTTGCTAACAAAATAAAAAAATAATTGACATATTGGAAAAATATGGTAATATATATATCAAAATTATTTATCAATTTTGAATTAAACTTTTAGTATTTTGGAGGAGGGGGAACCTGTTTTTGGTTCCCTCTTTTTTGGATTAGGAGGCACTATTATGAAAAAAAATAAAAAAGAGAAAATAAAAAGTAAATATTCAGATTTATTCTTATATCTATCTATAATATTTGTGGTATGCTTATTGTTATCAAATATATTGGCATCAAAAATATTGGAGATTGGAATTTTTTCGACTACCTCTGGTGTTATAATTTTTCCCATTTCATACATAATTAATGATATATTTTCAGAAGTATATGGATATAATAAGACGAAAAAAATAATAGTGTTTGGATTTCTAATGAATTTGTTTATGGTATTAATATTTAGTTTGGCAATTGCTTTACCATCACCAGAATGGTTTCAGAATAATAACGCATTTAAAATAATACTTGGTTCAACACCAAGAAATTGCATTGCAAGTTTAATGGCGTATTTATTTGGCTCTCTTGTTAATTCTAAGTTATTAGTAAAAATGAAAGAGCAAAATAACAATAAATTTGGCATTAGAGCAGTTGTTTCTACATTATTTGGAGAACTAACTGATTCCTTAATTTTTGTCTTTATTGCATTTGTTGGTAATCTTGATATACAACAAATAGTAACAATGATTTTAACTCAAGTTATTGTTAAAACATTATATGAAGTTGTATGTTTACCATTAACTACATTTGTAGTAAAAAAAGTAAAAGAATATGAAAAAATAATGGAGTAAAAAATGAAAGAAAAAATTACTTGGGGAACTTGCTGGTTTAATGAAAGTGTTGAAAAATTGATAGAATTTTATTTAATTTCATTGAAAAATTTATGTAAATTAGGATTTAATGTAATTCCAATAGTTTTTGATGCAAAGTTAAATCGAGATAATTTCCAAATAAAGTTATTGAAATCAAAAATTAATAACATAATTATTTTACAAAACACAACTAATATATATCCTAATAAAAACTATGGAATTGCTGCAATTTCAAATGAATCTATAAAATATAACACAAAATTTACTGCTATCGTAGATTGTGATTGGAATATAAATCAAAACATGGATTTCATAAAAAAAACATTATTATACATGATTTATAATAAATTAGATTTGATTATACCGAATATAGGTAGTGCATCTGGTAGAAGTAATCTACTAATCGGAAAAGTTGCAATTAATTTGTTTTATCCGGAATATAAGGATAAAATAGTAACACCTTTTCCAGGTTCTTTAATTATTAAAACTGTTTATTTAAATGAAATTGTTAATGACGATAACTATCATTTTGACTGGGGAGGAGAATGGGATATAATTTCTATTTCAATCAAAAAAAAGTTAAAGATAGATTCACCATTAGTTGAAGTTGTTAGTACACGGCATCGACCAAACAATTCTAAAATTTTAGATAGTTTTCAGATATGGAGAGCTATATTATCAAATGATGATATAAACGCTAGAATAAAAAATGTAAAAAAATACGATATTAATATTCAACCATATGATCAAATGTCAGAATTAATAATCAATAACAATACGACAGCTAAAGATTTTATTGATTTAGTTCTAAAGTATAGTAAAAATGAAACTCAAAAACAATTATTGTATATGATTTTATATCCACTTTCGCTTTTTACTGATAATTTAAATTTAGTTCAAGATATTGAGAATGATATAACTATACCATATGAAAAAAATGAACTTATAAAAGTCTCAGATTTAGCATTATATTGTGCAAAAGTTATTTTTGAAAATAATGATATAAACTATATATGCAAAAATTGTAAAAATATTACATCAATATATTTAAGTAATTGGAATATTAAAAATCAAAGAAAAGCAATGAAGGATTATAGGGTGATATAAATGAAATTATCTATTGGAATTGTTTGTTCAAATGATCATTTGATTAATAAGTGTCTTGATAGTATTCCTAAAAATATACCAATAATTGTTGTGTTAAATTATCCAGATGAATACGTGTTAAATGCAGTTTGTAATAGAAAAAATGTTGTTACATATAGATGTGATGAAAGAAATTTAGGAAAATTAAGACAATTAGCTGCAGATAAATGTCAAACTCCTGCTATATGTTATATAGATTCAGATTGCGTTATAGATAAAACTTTAATAAAGATTTTAGAAAAAGAGCTAGATAAATCAATGGCAGTTAATATTCCTTTAAATTTTTCATATTATAATTTTCAAACTAAGATAGTTTCATTATGTAGAAAATATACTACACCAGATAAATTACTATATATGCCATTTGCATTTAGATTAAACTTACAGGATAAAATAGGAAGATTATTTGATGAACGATTATATTGGGGCGAGGACAGTGATCAAAGAAAAAGATTAAATTTAAATAAAATTGAATACATTATTTCAAAATCATATGTTATCCATAAGGCATTAACATTTAAAGAAGATTCAAAATCGGCAAAGAGACTTGGAGTTGGTACATATGTTCAAGAAAAATATGGAATAAATGATAAAAGAAAAATATTAAAAGATTTATCATTAATATATGAAATAAAAGAAGCTTATAAGTGTTATAAGTTTACAAATAGCTTTTGTGCTAGTTTATATCATTTTTTTATATGGAGACCATCATATAAGTATGGTTATTGGAAGGAGAGAATAAAAAATGAACGTAAAAGTAAAAATAATAGATAGTAATGAAGAAAAAAATATTAATGTTTCATCAGATTTAATTGATAATATTTATTATATAATAAAGGAAACATATTTAGAATCAAAAGAGATTAATATAGATAATCCTACAAATGCGAATAATGAGGATTTGAGTGATTTTTTAACATATATATTAGCATATCCTAAGGGAGTTGAAACACCTAAAGTTATAGTTAGTGATGAGAAAATTGATAAAAATAATCATTATTGTGATTTATATTCTGATAGATGTTTTGTTTGCTATTCTGGCGGAGTAGATTCGACAGGTGCTTTGATTAAATTAATAGATGAGGGAAAAAATCCAGTTGCGATTTGGTGTGATTATGGACAACCTTATAAAAATCCTGAACGTGCTGCTGTAGAAAAAATATGCAAGAAATTGAATGTACCTCTAGTGGAAGCAATATTGGATTTATCAGATTTAATAGAAATTGGTGGAGAAAGATTTGGACATGTTTTTCCTGCAAGAAATTTAATGATTGCTGCAATCGCGCTATGCTTTAAACCGAAAGAAATAGTATTAGCAGGTTTGTGTGATGAATTAACTGTTCCAGATAAATCATTAAGAATGTATAATGAATTTATCAAGTTTTTTGAAAAACCATTATATTCTCCATTTGTAACTATGACAAAGACTGAAGTATTATGTGTTTGGCAAGCAAAATGGAACAAATACTTAGATGCAAAGGAAACCGTAAGTTGCTACAGCGATAATGGAAACTGTCAAAACTGTTCTTCATGTGCAAAAAGGGAAGTTGCTTTTGTTGCTTCTGGATATACAAATTATTATCCGGAGGTATTTACAAATCAACATGAATTAATTGAAGAACATTGGTTTTCAAGAATTGATGTATTTCAATATGAGCGAAGGACTGATATGTTAATAGCATTAAAAAAATATATAGATAAACTAACTCCAAAGTTACAAATATTGGTAAATATTAATTACAAAAAGTATAGAAATGAAATTAACGATAGACTAAATGAATTGAATAAATTAATGAAAAAATAATCTTAACAAAATAATATCAAATATATTATTTGGATATTTTATTAATAACGAGGTAAATATTTAATAGTTTGACTATTAAAATATATCTATTTTAGTTATAATGTTATTAAGTAAAATTTTACAAGTAAGTGAGGAGGTAATAATTATGAGAACAAAAGCGTTAGTTTTTCCAAAATCAATTTTGATTGAAACATCAAATTTATGTCAAGGAATGTGTAAATTTTGTCCTTATCAGAAAATTAGAAAAAATGATGAAATAGTAAATTTGGATTTTGAGAGATATAAAAAATTAATAGATGAAATTTCTAAATATGATGTGAAACGAGTTTCTCTATTCAATAATAATGAACCATTACTTGATAAGAGAATATATGATTTTATTGGTTATTTGCATAAAAAGGATAAAAGTGTAGAAATTACACTATCAACAAATGGCTTGGTTGTAGATTTAAAAAAAATATTGAAATTACAAAAAAGGGGATTAACGACATTATATATTAGTATTCCTACGGTGGATAAAGAAGCTTATAAAAGCATAATGGGATTTTCCTTTTCAAGAATAAATAATTTGCTTTCTAAAATAGATGACCCTAAATTGTTAAAAATGATTAGAATAGCTGTTCCAAAGACAAAATATTTAAATGATGATTTGATGTTGAAAGAATTAGGCAAATTTGTTATTTGCGAGTGGGAATTAGAGTATAAAGAAAATTGGGAAATTGCAGATACATATAATGAGATATCAGATGGTTTAAAATATGTAGGTCCTTGTGATAGACCAATGGATCAAATGGTTATTAGTTCAAATGGTAATGTAATTATTTGTTGTAGGGACTGGAAAGAACAAAATGTGATTGGCAATATTTATGATAACACATTATATGAGATATGGCACACTAATAAAATGAAAAAAATTCAAGATAGTATTGCAAAATTGGAATATAATGATATTGAATGTTGTAAAGACTGTAATATGAATAAAGTGTATTGCTTAAAAAATGTTTAATGAGGTGAATATAGTATGAAATATCCAAAAAGATTAAATAAAAATGGTGCGATTGCGGTTGTAGCACCAAGTGCAGGTTTTAAAGAAAAGAAATTTGTTATAATGTGTGAAAATTCTAAAAAGAAATTAGAATCATTAGGATACAAGATATGTTATTCTAATAGTTGTTTTAATGATATAAATGGTAGAAGTAATACTTCTTTAAAAAGAGCAGAAGAATTTATGGAGATGTATGGTTCTAGTGATAATGATATCCTTATTTCATTAAGTGGTGGGGAATATGAAATGGAGATACTAGATAATTTGGATTTAAATAAAATAAAAAAAATGCATCCTAAATTATTTTGTGGTTGTTCAGATAATACAATTTTAACTTTTCTATTAACTACTTATTGTGATATAGCTAGTGTTTATGGACATAATTTTTACGAGATAGGTATTAATCATAAGGTTCAAAATGATTATATTGAATTTTTACAAGGTGTTAATAAATCATATTGTGAAATTAAAGAAGTTGAAGAAAAAGATGAAAGTTGGAAATCAACAACACCACAACTTAGCTATAATTGTAATTATCATAATGACTGGAAACTATATTATGATAAAGATAATAAAATAGAAGTAAAGGGAATGATAATAGGTGGATTACTAGATAATCTAATTGGTATATGCGGGACGAAATATGATAAAGTAAAAACATTCTTAAATAAGTATAGTGAAGAGGGGTTCATTTGGTATTTAGATATTTGTACATTAAATCCAGAAGAAGTAAAAAGGGGGCTATGGCAATTAAAAAATGCAGGGTGGTTTAATTACTCTAAATTAGTTATGGTTGCAAGACCAATAAATCAATCTGATTCATATGGAAAAAATTATATTGAAAATATGTATGATGAACTAAAATCTTTAAATATTCCTATCCTTTTTGATGTTAATATAGGTCATATAGCTCCAACATATCATATGTATAACGGAGCTATTGCAAAGGTAACATATAATAATGTAAATGGGAAAATAGAATATATTGATAATATATAAAAGCAGAAAATAAAAAACTTTATATACTTGAAATTTAGAAATGGAATGATTATTATGATTAAATTTTATAATGAAGAGAGTATCAAAGAGATTTGGGATAGTAATATTTTGAATTTATCAAATCCAACTTTTTATCAATCTTATAATTTTTCTCAAATATGTAAAGATGGTAAAAAAGTCGTTTATGTATGTGATAGAGATAATTATGATGATATAAAAATTATGTGTTTTGCAAAAATATATGATGATAGAATATCTATTCCATTTGGTCCTGTTTTTAAATCTGATATAACAATTAATGAAATTTTAGATTTTGTTGATAATATTAGAAAATTATACAATAAGAGCGTGGTATTTTCATTACCACCTGAATTTATAAATGAAAAGATTTTACTTAACAGTAATTTAGAAATTGGATGGCATTTTGTTACTCCACTTGTAAGTACAGAAAATTCTATTGAAAAAATAGTTAAAAATTGTAATGAAAATAGAAGAAGAATTATTAAGAGGGTTTTAAACAATATTCCACAAAGTGATATGAAAATGGGATTAAAATATGCAGATGATTTTATAAAATTATATGAAAAAAGAATGAAAGAGACAAATGGTGAAATTGATTTATCAATAAATTATTTAAACAAATTATTAGAGTATGATAATATAAAATTAACAGTTTGTTTAAATAATGATAAGTTAATAGCAGGTAGTGTAACATTTGAATATGGTGATACATTGATAACTAGATATAATTGTTTTGATTCTGATTTTAGTAAGCTTAGTCCAATTGCTAGAATAGATTATGAGTTATTAAAATATGCTTCTGAAAGCTCAGAAATAAAGTATTTTGATATGAGTGGATTAGCAGTTGATGAAAATATAACAGAAAAAGAGTATAATCTAAATAGATATAAATTAAGTTATAGACCTCAAAAGGAATTGTCTTATCAATTCGTTAAATACAAGTAGGTGAAAAGGAGCGTGGTAATATTAATGTTTTGGGTTTAAACGGCTGGACTGAAAGAGGACATGATGGTGGAGCAAGTATAATTGTAGACGGCAAATTAGTTTGTGCACTCGAAGAGGAAAAGATTATAAGTAAGCGACATGCATATGATAAATTACCTAGTAATTCTATATGTGAATGTTTAAAGCAAGCGCATTTAACATTAGATGATATAGATAAATTTTGCTTTGGCTGGGATTATGAAAAAATTTATGAGATGATTGAAAAAAAATTTTTATCTAAAGAAGAAGTATGCTTGAAGATGTTTGGTTCATCTAAATATGCAGATAAATTTCAGTATGTAGATCACCATTTAGCACATGCTTATAGTGCATTTGTTCCTTCTAACTATGACACATCTTTGGTTTTTGTTATTGATGGACAGGGTGAATATATGGGGACTTCAGTATATTTAGGAAGCAAAAATAAAAAACTAAAATTGTTATATCAAACACCAGTATCGTTAGGTTATTTTTATACTGCAATTACAAAGCAAATTGGTTTTAAAAATGGTGAAGAAGGAAAGACAATGGGATTAGCTTCGTATGGAAAACCTATATATATTGATTTGCTTAGAAAAATGATAAACGCTGATGAAAAAGGAAATCTTCATTGCATATTTGATATAGAAAAAGTAGATAAAGATGAAGAAAATTTATCTTTGATAAAGTGGGAGAAATTATTGAATCAGATTTTGCCTAAAAGAAGTGGTAAAATAATTAAGTTTGATGATGAAATTTTACAATACGCTAACCTTGCAAAATCTGCACAAAAGTTATTAGAGGAAATATTGGTTAAATTAGTAAAATATTATGCTGAAAAATATAATAATAACAATGTTTGTCTAGCAGGTGGAGTGTCATTAAATTGCCCAGCTGTATCTTGTGTAGAACAATTAAATTTAATTGATAGTGTTTTTGTTCAACCTGCTGCTAACGATAGTGGTATATCATTAGGCGCCGCTATAAAAGGTGCAATTGATTTAGGTGAAAAAGTTTGTATAGAAATGATCCCATACTTAGGATTGGAATATTCTCAAGAGAAAATAGAAAGAGTGTTGAAAAGTAAGAATTATGAGTATACAATACACGATAATATAGCAAAAACTATTGCACAACTATTAAAAGAAAATAAGATTGTGGCCAATTTTCAAGGAAAACTTGAATTTGGACCAAGAGCTTTGGGAAATAGAAGCTTACTAGCTAATCCAGAAAATTATAATATGTTGTTAAGAATGAATGAATTAAAAGGTAGAGAAAGTTGGAGACCATTAGCGCCAGCTATTATGTATGATTATCAGTCAAAGTACTTTGATTCTAATATATTTTCTCCATACATGACAAAAAATTTTAAGGTTTTAACCTCAATGAAAACTAAATTAGGTGCTGTTACACATGTAGATGGAACTGCTAGAGTTCAGTCAGTTACTAAAAAGTATAATAAGCTATTTTATGAGATTATTTACGAGTTTTATAAGTTAACAAATATCCCTGTAGTAATAAATACATCTTTTAATGTAAAAGGAGAACCAATAGTATGTACTCCTGAACAAGCGATTGATAGTTTTGAAAGAATGAATTTAGATTATATGGCTATAGGAAATTATTTAATAAAAAGAAAACATACCTGATAATTTAGGCTTTAATAGTGTTAGTTATGAATAAAACTATTTTTCCAAAATGACAATAGTGATTTGATACAAAAAAAATAAGGTATGATAGTATAAATATATTTAAAAAAATTTTATGTAATTAATAGGAGGTATAAGATGACAAGATTCGAAAAAAATCCAAATCCAACAAAAGATCAATATTTTATGGTCGATAAAACTATGTTAGAAAGAATATATGATTCAGTTAATTCTCAAGAAGGAGAAACAATTGTTGAAATTGGTGGGGGGTCAGGGAATTTAACTGATTATTTAATTAATGGGTATAATTATGTTACTGTTATAGAAAAGGATCCATATTATGCAAATTTTTTAAAAAATAAATATGCACAATTTTCTAATGTTTCTGTAATTGAAGGTGATGCGCTATTGTATAATTATCAAGATTTTGATAGACTAGTTTCAAACCTTCCTTATACAATTACTGAACCACTTCTGATTAATTTAGCAAGAACAGGAGCTTTAAATTACAACCAGTGTAATCCAAAAGAATCTAAATTAAAAAGTATTACACTTGTTTTATCTCAAAATTCAACAAGAAAAATGGTAGCACCAGTTCAAATCGTAGAGGGAAAGTCAAGACATTTAAATCAAGAATTCGGAATAATGGGAGCAATTTGTAAATCTTTTTGTGATATAGATATTATATCAGCGATTCCAAGTGAATGCTTTTATCCAGAACCTGCAGTTACATCTTTTTTAGTAAATTTGACTCCCAAAAAAGAAAAAACTACAGTTGATAGAATTATGAGAAATTTACTTGTTGATAAAAAAATGACTTCAGCATCCATAAAAAAGATTTATCAATTGATGATTCTAAGAGGTGAGTTATATAAAATAAATAAATACAAAAATGATTCGAGTAGCCTTTTGAGTAAAAGTTTTACCTCAAAATCAATCGAAAATCAAAATATCTATAATTTAAGTCATGCACAAATTTCACAGCTAGTTCAGGACTTAATTAGAAATGATATTTTGATAAAGTCTAGAAATCAAAAGCAAAATACTTTTAGAAGTGAGTCAAATTACTTTCAAGATTCAAATTTTATGGACAGTGATTATCAAGATTTTGAATATAGAAAAAAAACTAGCAAGGATAAATTTGCAAAAAAATATGAATATATGTATGATTCTAAAAGATATGATGTGTTACTGCACAGAGGATTAGAATATATAGATTCAAAAGAATTACAAGAAATGTTAGGACAAGAGTACAACGAGTGTAAGGGTTACTCATATATAAAAAAGAGATAAATTATATTGTTTTTAAGTTTATATTTTTTATAATAATTTGTGAAAATCGTTGATACATTCGATATTTAAGTTATAAGTATTTTTTGTATTTGGTTAGTTTTTATATAATGTTAATAATTTTAAAAGATAACTTCATAGTCAAGTGTCTTTTTGCATACTATTTATATTGAAGCAAATGCCATTTAAATATATTTATGGTTTTAGATTCATAGATTCCCTTTTGGCAACTAATGCATTTGTTCTTACATTGGTTTCTTCTTACAATGAACAATATGAATCATATTTATATAATTTTATTTTATTTTTTCTTCCATTAATCAAATAAAAAAACGCACCTTTGTGGTGCGGTTGAAATTTCAATTTAGTAAAATAGCGACTAATTAATCGCTATTTTTTATATCCATAATTACAGGAAGAACAATTGGTTTTCTACCTGTTCTATCCATTATAAATGGACTTATCTCATTAACTATTTGATTCTTAAGTTCTGTATAATTAAATTTCTTATTTTTTAGTTCTTTAACTATAACTTCGAACGCTTTATTTTCTATTTCTTTTAATAATTCTTCATTTTCATTAACTAGAACAAATCCTCTAGTTGTAATATTTACTTTTCCAAGTAATAATTTCTTTTGTGCATTTATATTGCAAATAACAACAAGTATTCCATCATTAGCCATTATTTTTCTATCCTTGATAACAACATTACCAATATCACCAATTCTGTTACCATCTACATAAATGTCATAACATGGGAAACTTCTGTCTTTTCTTACCTTTCCATTTAACATGGATAATACTTCACCATTTTGCATTATAAATGTATTTTCTCTTGGAACATCACAGCTTACAGCTAAATCAGCATGAGCTTTTAACATTCTATATTCACCATGGATAGGCATTAAATACTTAGGTTTCATTAATCTAAGCATTAATTTTAATTCTTCTTGGTTACCATGACCAGATGAATGTATTTCATTTAATGATGTATTTGTATAAGTTTTAACTCCTTTTAAAGCAAGTTTATTTAAAGTTACAGATATAGCTTGTGCATTACCTGGAATAGGTGATGACGAAAATATTACTGTATCACCTGGAAGTAATTTAATTTTTTTATCAGTACCATTAGCAATTCTAGATAGAGCTGCAAGTGGTTCACCTTGTGATCCAGTACATAATAAACATACTTCCGCAGGTTTTAATGCATTTGCTTCTTCAGGTGTTACAAATATATTTTTATCCTTTATATAACCTGCTTCTAAAGCAATTTCTATTTGAGTTTCCATACTTCTACCAAATATTGCTACTTTTCTATTATTTTTTTTACAAGTTTCAATTATATGTTTTAATCTATAAACATTTGATGCGAATGTAGCAATTATTATTCTACCAAGTTGTCTTTGAAATAAATCACTTAAAGTTGCATCTACTCTAGATTCACTAAGTGACATACCTGGATTTAATGCATTAGTACTTTCACTCATTAAAAGTGTTACACCTTTTTCACCAATTCTAGCCATTTTATGTAAATCAGCCATTGGACCTATTGGTGTAAAATCAAATTTAAAGTCTCCAGTTTCAACTATTGTACCGTTTGGTGTATTAACAACGATTGCAAAGCTATCTGGAATCGAATGTGTTGTTGAAATAAATTCAACTTCTAAATTTTTGAATTTAACTTTAGTGTTTTCATCAAAAATAACAATATTATCATATTTAATATTTCTATCAATTAATTTCTTTTTAATAAGTTTTGCTGCTTGATTAGGAGCATATATTACTGGAATATTAACAGATTGCAATAAAAAGTTAATACTACCAATATGATCTTCATGCCCATGTGTTATAAATAATCCTTTAATTTTATCTTCATTTCTTTTTAAGAAACCAAAATCAGGAATAACATAATCTATACCAAGAAGTGAGTCTTCAGGAAATAATACACCGCTATCAATAATTATTATTTCATTACCATGCATTATGCAATACATGTTTTTTCCAACTTCCCCAAGACCACCTAAAGCAAAAATCTTAGTATCTAAATTATTTTCAAATAATTTCATTTTTTCTCCTTTCTTTATAGAATCAAAGTTAATAAGATTAACGACTACAATTATACTATTATTTTTATGAATTTGCAATCTTTTCAAAAAATTTGACAAAAAAGCACTTGTATGTTAATATAATGGCCGTCTTTTGAAAAGGGGGAATTTCAAATGGAAAATAATAAAAAGAAGATTTTAGATGAAATTAATAATTTATATAATGATGTAAATTTAAGCATTAAGGAATTAGAACTTATTGAAAAGGTTTCTGAAAGCGATAAATTTACTAATGAAGCAATTGAACTTATGCAAACTCAAAGAAGCAAATACAATGATATAATACCGACAAAAGAAAATGAAACAGAGGATATATTAATGATTTTTTCTGATGTAAAAAACAGAATGAGTAATAATAAAGAAAATAATTCAGTAACAAAAACTGATTATAATATGGATAAAATACTTGAAGTAACTAATAGATATTTTGAGGGAAATAAAGAGGCAAATTTAACAGATTTACAAATAAAATTATTAAGAAGTATTGCGGAATACGATGATGCGACTAATAATTTGGTTATATGGTTAAATGATGCGATAGAAAATGATGAAGAAAGAAATATAGAAAACTATATTGATGAAGCAACAAATGCTTATGAAGATCATTTGTCAAGAGATGAAGCACGTAAATTTGCACAAGATTTAAAAAAATTAAATCCTGATGTTGACATAAAATTAGATAAAAAATGTACATCAATTGATATATCCAAACCAATTAATGAATTAAACTTACCAGAAAATTTTTATTTAGATGAAAATAATCGTATAACAAATAAAGAAAATACAGCATTATCTGTATTTGTGTCATTAAAAGTAAATGAAGTTAGAAAAAATAATAAAAATGCTGAGGAGGAAGAAAATATGAATAAAAATGAAGAAAGAGAAGAACAAATAATAAATGACGAGGATTTTTTAGATGAATTTTCAACAAGTGATAGAAATCAAAAAAGACAAGAAAAGAAAAAAGCAAGAGAAGAAAGAAGAAAAAATAAAAAACCAAAGTCAAATGTTGGTTTCTTCAAGAAAATAAAAAACTTTTTAAAGAATAAATTTATAATGCCAGATGATTTTAGTGATGAAGAAATTGACTTAGATAATGATTTTGATACCGAAGAACTAGATACTAATCAAGAAACAAATACAACAACAGAAACAAATACACAAACAAATGAGAGATCAAATACAGCAGCAGAAACAAATACACAAACAAATGGAAGATCAAATACAACAACAGAAACAAATACACAAACAAATGAAAGACCAAATCCAACAGTTTCAAAAATAGAAAGTTTAGGTTCATTAGTAGAAAAATATCAAATGTTAGGATATGAAGTTGAACTAAGAAAAAATAAAGCAATTTCATATTACAATGAACACATGAAAGAAATAATAAATGGATCGAAAAAACAACTACAAAAGTATGCTGATAAGTTAACAAAAGTAAAAGAATTAGAAACAGAATATTCAATTTTAAAACATAAAATAGACGCTAGACGAAAATTTGAAGCTAAAAAAATGGATCAATTATTTAATGAAAAATATGAAAAAAGAGATAATATAATGGGAAATCATTTAACAAATGTTAATGATTTAAATCAAGAGTTAGAATATAGAAAAATGAAAGCTGAAAACTATTATAAAGAACATAAAGAAGAAATAATAAATGGATCAAAAAAACATTTACAAAAATATTCTGAAAAATTAACAAAAGTAAAAGAATTACAAAATGAATATGAAGTAGCAAATACAAAATATAATTCTTTAAGAAAAGAAAAACAAGAATCATATAATATGTTATTTAGATAAAAGGATACACAAAAAGTGTATCTTTTTTTGTAAAGTATAAAAAAAGTACTAGAAATATATATAAAAATAATATATAATAAAGTTGAATATAATATAGAGGGAGTTGAATAATATGGCAGAACAAAAGAAAGCGTCAACTGCTACTAAAACAGCAACTAAGAAAAAAACAACTACTACAAAGACTACAACTAAAAAATCAGCAACTAAACCAGCTGCAAAAACAGAAAAAAAGACTGCTGTTAAAAGCACTACAAAGGCTGCTCCAAAAAAAGCACCTGTTAAAAAAGAAACAACAAAAGCATCTTCAAATAAGGCTTCAGAAAAGGCTAGTACAGTTAAGGCACCAGCTAAAAAGAAAAAAGATAATATTTCAAATGCAGAACAAAGTTTCAAATTAACAAAAGATGCGATGTTTAGTGTATGGATTGATGCATTAATTTTGGTATTTATAATATTAATGTTTGTTTTGATTTTGTATGGATATGTAGTATCTGCTTAGTAATTAAAGAGTTTATATGGAAAAAGAAATTTATTTTTCTTTTTTTTTATGCTTTTAGATGATATAATTATTATGGTGATATAAATGGGATTTTTTGATAAATTAAAAAAAATTGTAAGTAAAGATACATTTGAAGATAAAAAAGAAAAAGACTTATATGATAAGGGATTTGAAAAAACAAGAAAAGAATTCACAGATAAGTTAAATAAGTTAAATAAAAAATATAGTAAAGTAAATAGTGAATATTTTGAAGAGCTAGAAGAAATACTTATTATGGCTGATATTGGAGTTAATACAGTTATGAGTTTTATGGATAGATTAGTTACAAGAGCAAAAAATGAAAAAATAACTGATCCAAAAGAGCTAAAAGAATTAATTGTTGATGAATTATTCATAATATATGTTAATGATGAAATTTTAGTAGACAAGATAAAATATAATGATAATGGTCCAACTGTTATTTTATTTGTTGGGGTAAATGGAGTTGGTAAAACTACTACAATTGCAAAACTTGCTAAAAGAGAAAAAGATAAAGGCAAGAAGGTAATGATGGTCGCAGGAGATACATTTAGAGCGGGTGCAGTTGAACAACTAGAAACTTGGGGAGAAAGAATAGGTGTAAAAGTAGTATCATCAACTTTAAATGCAGATCCATCAAGTGTAATATATAAAGGTCTTGAAGAAGCAAAAGAAGATAATTATGATGTTGTTTTAATAGATACTGCTGGTAGACTTCAAAATAAAGTAAATCTAATGAAAGAGTTAGATAAAATTAATAGAGTAATAGGCAATTTAATAGAAGGTTCACCACAAGAAACACTTTTAGTAATAGATGCAACAACAGGTCAAAATGGTATTTCACAGGCAAAACAATTTAAAGAAATAACAAATATAACAGGCATTGTACTTACTAAATTAGATGGTACTGCAAAAGGTGGTATAGTTCTTGCTATTAAAGAAGAAGTTAATATTCCTGTTAAATTTATTGGTCTTGGTGAAGGCATGGAAGATTTAAAAACATTTGATATTGAAAAATATATATATGGACTTTTTAAAGAATTATTATAGGTGGATAGTATGGATGAAATAAATGAATTAATAATGTTATATGATTATTATGGAGAATTATTAAGTGATTCGCAAAAAGAATATTTTATGGATTACTATTTTAATAATTTAAGTTTAGGAGAAATTGCAGATAACTTAGAAATAAGTAGAAATGCAGTTCATAAACAAATAAAAAGTGCTGAAGCTAAATTAAAAGAGTATGAGGAAAAATTAAAGATAATTAAAAAAAGTAATTTAATAAAAGAAAAATTAAAAAGTACTAATGATGAAAGATTAAAAGAAGAAATAATAGATATATTAGAAAGCTAGAAGGTGAAATAATGTTTGAAAATTTAAGTGATAGATTAGAAAGTGCAATGAAGAAAATAAAAGGATATGGAATTATAACTGAAGATAATATAAGTGATGTTTTAAGAGAAGTTAGACTTGCACTTTTAGAAGCAGACGTCAACTATCAAGTAGTTAAAGAATTTACAAATAATGTTAAAGAAAAAGCACTTGGTGAAGAGGTAAGAAAAAGTTTAAAACCAAGTGAAGTATTTTTAAAAATATTAAAAGATGAATTACTTAATTTACTTGGTGAGGGAACTAGTGAAATAGAAACTAAAAAGAACCCTACAATATTAATGCTTGTAGGTCTTCAGGGTTCAGGTAAAACAACAACTATTGGTAAACTTGGTAATTTACTTAGAAAAAAATATAATAAAAAGCCTTTATTTGTCGCATGTGATATATATAGACCAGCTGCAATAGAACAATTAAAAACTATTGGTAAAGAACTTAATATTCCAGTTTATGAGGAAGGCATAAAAAATCCTAATGAAATAGTTAGAAATGCATTAGAATATGCTAAAGAAAATAAACTTGATTATATATTAATAGATACAGCTGGTAGACTTCATGTTGATGAAGAATTAATGAATGAATTAAAATCATTAAATGAAGAATTTAATCCTGATGAAATATTACTTGTGTTAGATAGTATGATTGGTCAAGATGCTATTAATGTAATTAATGGATTTAATGATAAACTACCACTTACAGGTACTATTTTAACTAAGTTAGATGGTGATACTAAAGGTGGTGTTGCCTTGTCAGCTAGACACTTAACAAATGTTCCAATCAAATTTATAGGTACTTCTGAAAAACTTGATGGACTTGAAGTATTTGATCCAGAAAGAATGGTAAATAGAATTTTAGGCATGGGAGATATTATGTCTCTTGTTGAAAAGGTTGAATCTGTTTATACTGAAGAAGATGAAAAGAATGCAGAAAAAACATTTAAAAAAATGCAAAAAGGTAAATTTGATTTAGAAGACTTTTTAGCGCAATTTAAACAAATAAAAAAATTAGGTTCAATAGAAGGATTATTAAAATTAATACCAGGTGCTAAAAAAATGGGATTAAACAATATTAACATTGATCCAAAAGACATGGCAAGAGTGGAAGCAATAATTCTTTCTATGACTCCTGAAGAAAGAAGAAAACCAGAAATAATAAAAGCTAATAGAAAAATAAGAATAGCAAAAGGTTCTGGAACAAGTGTTCAAGAAGTAAATAAATTATTAACTCAGTTCGAACAAAGTAAAAAAATGATGAAAATGTTCAGTAATGGTTCATTTAAGATGCCATTTTAGGATAATAAACTATTCAAAAATTTATAATTCTCATATTCTAGTAATAGATAAGGAGGATTAAAATGTTTTATAATAATTTTAATATGAATGGTTGTTGCAATAACGAAAATAAGTGTTGTCCAACTGTTTGCGAAGAAAAATGCTGTGAAGATCCAGTATATGAAGCACCAGTTGAAAAATGTATAAAAAAAGATTTTGTACATGAAATAGTTCACGTATGTCCAGTACATACAAGAATAGTAAATAATCACATTTATAAACATACTTATGTACCAGAATATACTTGTTCTGAAGAAAATGTATGTACAAATGTGGATGATAATTGTTGTAAAAAATTTTAAAAAATTCCATTAGGAATTTTTTTCTTTTTTATGTTTTATGGTATAATTTTTATAGATAATAAAGAAGGCGATAAAATGATTCAAATATTTGATATAAAAAAGGAAAAAAGTCTTAAAATGAATGATAGTGAAATGCTAAAAAAATACATAGATGAATCAATTTTAAATAATGAAGAATTAATGAAAAAATATAATTCGAAAGTTCAAGGACTAAATGACAATGAAGTAAAGATACGTCTTTCTAAAAATGGAAAAAATGTTGTTATAAAAGATGATAAAAAAAGTCCACTATACTTTTTATTAATGTCATTTAAAGATGAATTTATAATAATTTTATTGTTTCTTTCATTAATTAATTTTCTTTTGGGTGATACTCTTGGATCATTAATAATTGTAGTGATAGGAATAATTAGTGCGCTTATTAGATTTTTTCAAGACTATTCAGTTTATAAATTTAATAGAAAATTAAAGTCAAAGATATATTCCACAGTAAATGTACTTAGAAATAATGAAGAAAAAGAAGAAAAAGTAGAAAATGTTGTAATTGGAGATATTATTAAATTAAATGCTGGTACAATAATTCCTGCTGATTTAAGAATAATTGACAGTAAAGATTTATTTTTAAATGAGTCAGTATTTACTGGTGAAAGTATATTAGTAGAAAAAAATAATAAAGTAAATAATAATGCAAAAGAAATATTTGATATAAATAATATTTGTCTTATGGGAACTTCTGTAGTAAGTGGAAGAGGTGAAGGCATTGTAATAAATACAGGCTTTAATACATATTTAGGTAAAGTTGGTAAAGAAGTTAATACAAAAAAAGAAGTAACTAATTTTGATAAAGGTATAAAAAATATAACTAAATTATTAATAAGATATATGGTTGTTGTGTGTCTTGCAGTAATTGTTATAGATGGTATAATTAAACAAAATATTGGTGAAGCACTTTTGTTTGCATTATCAGTTGCGGTAGGTATTACACCAAGTATGCTTCCAATGATTCTTAATGTTAATTTAACAAAAGGAAGCAAAAGTTTAGCAAATAAAAAAACACTTGTTAAAAATATTGCTTCAATTCAAAATTTGGGTGCAATAGATATTTTATGTACTGATAAAACAGGTACGTTAACAGAAAATAATATAACACTTCAAAAATATATAGATGCATTAGGTAATGAAAATGACGATATATTAGAGTATGCATATTTAAATAGTTATTATAGTACAGGTATAAAGAATTTAATTGATAAGGCAATTATCTCATATGGTAAAGAACACAAACTTGATACTACTTTAGAAAAATATGAAAAGGTTGATGAAATACCATTTGATTATAATAGAAAAAAACAAAGTGTTGTTGTAAAAAATAAATCAGTATATAGAATGATAACCAAAGGTGCACTAGAAGAAATAATTAATGATTGTGATAATGTAATTATTAATGGTGAAATTAAGAAAATAACAAAAGAACTTATAAATGTTATAAAGGATAAAGCAATTGAACTTGCGAATAATGGTATGCAGGTTATTGCTCTAGCAGAAAAGAATGATTATCCAGGAAATTTGAAATTTAATTCGGAATGTGAAAAAAATATGACATTTGTAGGATTTACATGTTTCTTAGATCCTGCTAAAAAAGATGTAAAGACAACAATATCTAATTTATATAAAATAGGCGTTAAAACAAAGATATTAACAGGTGATAATCCATATGCTACAAAAAATATTTGTAATTTGGTAGGACTTAATGGCAATGATATATTACTTGGTAGTGATATAGACAAAATGAGTGATGAGGAATTATCAAAAAAAATAGAAGATATAGATGTATTCGCAAGAATGAATCCACTTCAAAAAGAAAGAATAGTTGATTTATATAAGAAAAATGGACATGTAGTAGGATATATGGGAGATGGTGTTAATGATGCTCCTTCACTTAATAAGTCAGATGTTGGAATATCTGTTAATAGCGCATCATCAATAGCGAAAGAAGCAAGCGATATAATTATATTAAAACAAAGTTTAAAAGTTGTATATGATGGTGTGATTGAAGGAAGAAAAGTATATGGGAATATTATTAAATATATGAAAATGGCATTAAGTGCGGATTTTGGTGATGTTTTTAGTATTATGATTTCAAGTATATTTTTACCATTTTTACCACTTCTTCCAATTCAAATGTTACTTCAAGATTTTATATACGATTTTTCTCAAATAGGTATACCATATGATAATGTAGATAAAGAATTTTTAATTAAACCTAAAAAATGGGATACTAAGGGAATATCAAGATTTATGAAGGTAATGGGTATAACAAGTTCAATTATAGATGTTATATCGTTCATAATATTCTGGTTTGTATTAGGTTATAATAGTATAGATAAACAAGCATATTTTCAAACAGCTTGGTTTATAACTTGTCTTGTAACTGAGCTTATGATTATATATAATGTTAGGACAAGTAAAAAGCCTTTTATAGAATCAAATGCAAGTCATAAATTAAATGTATTAACTATTTTTTCACTTGTATTAACAATAATTACTCCAATACTTTTAACTAAAATTGACACATTTCACTTCGTAATTTTACCATTTGAATTTTATCTATTCTTAATTTTACTTGTTATTTTATATTTTGTTATTGTTTCTATTATTAAAAAGATATATATTAAAAAGTATGGAGAGTGGTTATAAATGAAAAAAATGAATATAATTGTTATATTTGATAAAGACCTAACAAGTACATTAATGTGCAAAAGAACAAAAGAACCATATAAAGGAATGTATAATTTTGTTGGTGGTAAAATCGAAAATGATAATGGCTTAGAAGAGGCATATAGAGAACTTTATGAAGAAACAAATATAAGTAAAAATGATATTAAATTAGTATATTTTATGAACTTGTCATATATAAAATGGAATATAGAACTTGAAGTTTATTATGGTGTATTAAATAGTGATGTTAATCTAATAGAAGAAGTCAATAAATTAGAGTGGAGAAGTCTTTCAGATAATTTCTTCAATTTGAATAAATATGCAGGAGAAGGTAATATTGGTCATATAATAGAAGAAATTAAAATTGATTTAGAAAGAGAGAAAAATCATAAAAGCATTAACAATTAAAGGACCATGGGCAACACTTATAATAGATGGTTATAAAAAATATGAATTTAGATCATGGAAAACAAATTATAGAGGTAAAATACTAATACATGCTGGAATGAGCGAAGAAAAAGATATGTTAAAGAAATTTAAAGACTATAATTTAAATTGTTCTAAAGGTATGATTATAGGTGAAGCACTTCTTACTGATTGTATTCTTGTTACAAAAGAGTTTGAAGAAGAATTATTAAAAATTGATAAAACAGTATATGGAAGAGAGTCACATGAAATGACATACGCTTGGAAACTAGAAAATGTTATAAAATATGATAAACCTATTCCTATAAAAGGAAAATTAGGATTATGGAATTATGAGGAGAAAACTATGCACGAAATGAGATTAAATAATAGTCCATTTGAACTTATAAAAGGTGGAACAAAAACTATTGAAATAAGATTAAATGATGAAAAGAGAAGTTTAATAAAGGAAGGAGATATTATTGAATTTGAAAATAGAATTACAAAAGAAAAATTAAAAACAAAAGTAATTAAATTATACAAATTTGATAATTTTGAAGAATTATATAAACATTTTGATAAAATATCTTTAGGTTATGCTGAAGATGAAATTGCAGACCCTAAAGATATGGAACAATATTATCCACAGGATAAACAAAAAAAATATGGTGTTCTTGGTATTGAAATAAAAGTTTTAGAATAAAAAAATGTTCCTTTTGGAATTTTTTTAATATTATATTTGTGTTTTTATCATAAATAGTGTTATAATTGTAATAGGTGAATAAAATGTTTGATAAGAATTTATTGAGTAATAATATCAGTGAAATTGATAAAAATTTATTAGCACAGACTATTCGTAAAATAGATTTGTTTTTCGCTAAGTTTGGAGTTAATATTGATTATGATAATTCAAAAGAGTTATTTGAAAGATTAAAAGTTGAAGAGGTTAAAGGAGAACAAAATTATGTTGTTTCTTATGATGAAACAAGTAATACTATTAAACAAAATTTTGAAAATCCGGATTTTAGTCCTAAAAAATATGAGGCAGAACTTGTTGAATCTCTTTTAAGTATTCTTTCTCAAAAATATAATCCTGAGTCTGGAGAATGTATTTTCGAATTTCAAAAATATAATCATGGACTTAAAAGTAAAGATACAAATTTAGAATCTCATGGTACTGCTTTAAACAAAATGATAAAATCATACATTGCCACATTAATAACAGGTTATAATAAAGAAGAAAGTGTAAAAGATTTTTATCTAGATAGTCCAAATGATTATGAAACAATACCTGATAGAGCAATTCATGATTTTTGTGAGGTTTTTGGAGCAGAATTCTTATTAAAAAGTTTTATAAATGGAGATGGTTCTGAATTGTTTTATAAAGTTGGAGAAATTTTAGGCAGTGAAGAAAGTGCAGTAGAACTTTACGATTCAATAGATAATTACAAAAATGATTCAATCTCAAATAGAAGAAAATATGATATGAATATGGAAGTACTAAAAGTAAACAAATTAGAAAATAAACATAAAATGTAAAATTATGTAAAAAATATTGATTTATTTTTAATATTAATATATTATATGGTGAGGAGTGTGATAATAATGTATCCATCAATCGATAAAGTATTAAATATTGTTCCTTCAAAATATCAATTAGTTTATATTGTATCTAAAAGATCTCATCAAATGAAGGAAACAAAACATTATCAATTAGATGAAAAAAAATATGTTAATACAAAAAATATAGGTAGAGCTTTGGAAGAAGTTGCTGAAAACTTAATACATGTAAAAGAATAGTATTAAGTTTTTAATTAAAATTTTAAGCGAACATAAATTCGTGATAAGGAGAAAAGGATGAAAATAATAAAATTTAAAAAAATGGCTGGAAGTAAATACAAAGTTTTTTTTGATAATGGTAAAAATATTCTTTTACATGAAAATATAATCATAAAATATAATTTACTTATAACTAAAAAAATAGAAGAAGATTATGATGACATAATAAAAGATAATAATAATTATATGATTTATGATATGACAGTTAAATATATTAGTAAAAAAATGAGATGTGAAAGTGAAATAAGAAAGTATCTAAAGAGCAAAGAAATTAATGATGATTTATCAGATAGAATTATTTTAAAACTTAGAGAAAATGGTTTACTTAATGATAGAGATTACGTTAAAAGTTACATATCAGATAAAGTAAGATTAAATAGTATAGGACTAAACAAAATAAAATCTGAATTATATAAATTAAAACTTGATAAAGATATTGTTGATGAAGAAATTAATAACTATTCAGATGAAGATATAATTGATAATTTAGAAAAGTTAATTGATAAAAAAATTAGAACAAATAGATCATATGGTGGAAGTTTATTAAAACAAAAAATAATTACAGATTTTGTGAATAAAGGTTACAACAAGGAAGATATAATTGATATTTTAAACAAGAAAGATTTGAATAATGAAGATTTATATAATAAAGAATATAATAAGCTATACAATAAATATAAAAGTAAATATAGTGGCTCAGAACTTGAATATTTTATTAAACAAAAATTATATAGTAAAGGATTAAAAAAAAGTGATGATTAATCACTTTTTTCTATTAACTTTCAGATGATGAATCAGATTTTTCAGCTTGTTTAATTGCATCTTTTATATAGTTATTATAATTTTTCTTTAATTTAGCATCTTTAAATTTTAATCCATAAGATTTTCTTAAATCATCTAAAGTTGTAACTTCAAGAGTTTTATCATTTTCTAATTTCTCTTTAGTTAAAGTTTCAATGATATTACTTTTAACTTCTTTTAATTTAGGCTTATCTTTTTCACCAGTTTTTAAAATAATATGATATCCATAAGTTGTTTTTACTGGTTTTTTAGTATATTCATTAACTTTAAGCTTGTATGCTGCTGTTTCAAATTCTTTAACCATATCGCCTTTATTGAAATATCCTAAATCTCCACCTTTTTCTTTTGAACCAGTGTCATCAGAATTTTCTTTAGCAAGTGTATCAAAATCTTCACCTTTATCTAGCTTCTTAATTATTTCTTCAGCTTTTTTCTTAGCTTCATCATCAGTTAAACCATCTTCTGAATCTGTATCAACTTTTATAAGAATGTGTTTAGCACTGATATCTCCAACAGTATTTTCTTCATAATATTTTTTTATTTCGTCATCTTTAATATTATCTTTAATTTGATCTTCAATAGCTTGATTTCTTTGATAGTTTAATATGAAATATTCTTTTAAATCTTTTTCACTTTCATATCCTGCGTTTTTTAAAGTATCTTCCCAACTATCAGAATATTGTGATTTTAAACTTTCTATTTGATTTGCTGCTTGTTTTTCAATAGTAGCGTCATCTTTATAGATAGTATCAAGTATTTCCTTATCTACCATATCAAGTGCAGTAGAAATTCCATATTTATCTCTTAACTTTTTATAAATATCGTTTGCAGTTATATTAGTACCATTTACAGTAATCGCTACATCTTCACCATTTTTTAATTTCGCATTACCACATCCAGTTAATAATATTGTGCAAATTACAGCTAAACTTGCTAACATTATTTTTTTCTTCATTTTTTCCTTATCCTCCTTTAATAATGCACATATATATAATAACAAAATTATAAAATAAAAACAATATTTTTCAAAATATAATCACACTATTCGTACTTTTGCCATAAAATAATGTGAATAATAAAAAAGGAGGAATGAAAATGACACACTCATGCGGATCAGGTGCTGGTATAATACTAGTACTATTCATACTATTAGTAATAATAATAGGTGCTTATATCTAAATAAATTAAGTTAGGAGGTAATTTAAATGGGATGTACAAATACAACATGTACTAATACATGCACACAAACATCACGCGGATGCGGATATGTAACAATAATCGTACTTTATATCTTACTTGCTATAATACTTAGTTCATTCGTTTGCTAAAAAAGTTCAAAAGAACTTTTTTTCTTTGAAAAATTTGACAAAAATACACTATTTTGGTAATATATAACACACCAAAGGGGGAAATAATATGATAAAAGACAGTGTTCAAATACCAAGTTGGGTAAATTCTGGGAATGATGAATATGTTACTAAAATTGCAGAAGGAATAGCAAGTGGTAGAATTGAAATGTATGCTGAAGAAAAAGTTGGTAAAAGTACTGTAGGATTTAGAAGAGTTCGTTTATATGATGATATAATTGAAGAAAGAGAAGAAACAAATGATGAGTATAAAGAAACAATACAAAAATATAAGATTGCTAAAAAACGAGTGTGTAAGAAATTCTGTGTAAATGGAATCTAACCATGATATTATGAAACCA
>ERZ827440.931-NODE-931-length-36509-cov-4.934959_pt1 | contig 36509 bp, 27 predicted proteins | sample MGYA00519774_ERZ827440 | MGnify/ENA primary metagenome ERZ827440 (study PRJEB31778, sample SAMEA3449302) | human gut metagenome | biome: human gut; feature: human-associated habitat; material: faeces | place: United Kingdom | collected 2010/2012 ... | reverse complement strand
CGGCTCGGGACACGTGTCCCGAGGCAGAGGTGTAAAAGTCCGGCAGAGCTGGACTTTTACGGGGAATTTTACGCGGCCTGCTGCGGCAGGCCTGTCCGCCCTCCTTGCCGAAGGCAAGATTGGGCGGAAATAGCGCACACGGAGTGTGCGCAACAGTCATGCCTGCGGCATGACTGCTTGAAATAGGTTTTGCTTTGCAAAACCATAAAAACCGGGGGCGTGTACCTCGGTTTTTATACTCTGAGAGGGAGAAAGTTTCCGTATGGGAACTTTCGGACGTTTGTGTTTTGCGGCGCGTAGCGCTGTCAAAACACTGCTTGTCGGCCGGACGAAGTCCGGCGACAGCATAGTTCACGGAAATGCCATGGAGTGTTTACGATTTCTTCAAAATTCTATCATACTTTAGACATGAAAAACCGGTATCATAGAATCACAGCAAGGGAATGAAACAATCCCCTTTGAAAATAGATATTTCATGGGAAATTCTTTTCTGAGGTGCTTTTAGAGTGCCGACCATAAAATCTGTTCGGCCCTGCGGGACGGAATACCGCGCAGGCTCCCGGACAGTCCAAACATAAGAAGCGTTTTCTCCCCCCTTTCGCTTCCTTTCAGATAGATGGGCCTGCCGAAGTCTCCGTAAAGTTCGGCAAGCCGGTGCGCATCGAGAGATGCGCATTTTTTTTTGTCTTGAAAAGACGAACATTTGTGCTATACTAAAAGGGGCGTTTTCTGCGGCGATGGCATCGGATTTTTCGGCATGGACGGCGGCATTCCGCGCAGCAGCGGAATAAATGTTGCAAAAAACGCAAAAATAGCGTATAATATATTAGTTATGGATTTCAGAACTTCAAATAGGGGTTAGAGTATATGAGTAAAGCAAAGCCGTCTTACGGCAACGACAGTATATCCTCGCTGAAGGGCGCGGACCGCGTGCGCAAGCGCCCGGGCGTCATCTTCGGCTCGGACGGACTGGAGGGCTGCGAGCACGCAGTGTTCGAAATCCTCTCAAACTCCATCGACGAGGCGCGCGAGGGCTACGGCACCGACATCACGACTGTCCGCTATGCGGACGGCTCGATCGAAGTCTCCGACCACGGCCGCGGCATCCCGGTCGAATGGAACGAAAAGGAACAGCGCTATAACTGGGAGCTTGTGTTCTGCGAGCTGTACGCAGGCGGCAAGTACAAGAACGACACAGGCGAAAACTATGAGTTTTCGCTCGGCCTGAACGGTCTCGGCACCTGCGCGACGCAGTATTCCTCGGAATACATGGACGTCACCATCGTGCGCGACGGCTTCGAGTACGGCCTGCACTTCGAAAAGGGCGAAAACAGGACTGGCACAAAGGAAGGCTTCACGAAAAAGCCGACGAACGCCAGAAAGACCGGCACGACGATCCGATGGAAGCCCGACCTTGAGGTTTTCACCGACATCAACATCCCTGTGGATTACTACCTCGATACGCTCAAGCGTCAGGCAGTCGTCAACAGCCACATCAAATTCGTGCTGAAAAATCAGGTGAGCGGCAGCAAATTCGACACCACCGAATTTCTGTACCAGAATGGCATCGTGGACTATGTCGGCGAGCTGGCAGGCGAAACGCCGCTGACGTCGGTGCAGTTCCTTGAGGGCGAGCGGCGCGGCCGCGACCGCGCGGACAAGGCGGAATACAAGGTCAAGCTGTCCTGCGCGTTCTGCTTCTCCTCGGCGGTCTCGCGCATCGAATACTACCACAACTCGTCGTGGCTGGAAAACGGCGGCTCGCCGGAGAAGGCCGCGCGCAGCGCCCTGACCAGCGCAATTGATGCCTATATCAAGCAGCAGGGCAAATACAACAAGAATGAAAGCGCCATTAAATGGCAGGACGTTCAGGACTGCCTGGTGCTCGTGACCAACTGCTTCTCCACGCAGACGTCCTACGAGAACCAGACGAAGAAGGCCATCAACAACCGCTTCATCCAGCAGGCTATGACGGCGTTTTTCAAGGAACGCCTGGGCACGTACCTGATCGAGAACAAAGAGTCCGCCGACAAGATCATGGAGCAGGTGCTCATCAACAAGCGCTCCCGCGAGAACGCGGAGAAGACGCGCCAGAGCATCAAGACTAACCTGCAGCAGAAAACCGACATGGCCAACCGTGTGCAGAAGTTCATCGACTGCCGCTCCAAGGACAAGGACCGCCGCGAGGTCTACATCGTAGAGGGCGACTCGGCAGCAGGCGCCATCCGCACGTCGCGTGATGCCGAGTTCCAGGGCGTCATGCCGGTGCGAGGCAAGATTCTCAATTGCCTGAAGGAGGATTACCCGCGCATCTTCAAGTCCGAGATCATCATGGACCTGCTGCGCGTGCTCGGCTGCGGCGTGGAGGTCAACGACCGCCGCATGAAGAACCTGGGCACCTTCGATCTGGATAACCTGAACTGGAGCAAGGTCATCATCTGCACCGACGCCGACGTCGACGGCTACCATATCCGCACGCTTATCCTGGCCATGCTTTATCGCCTGGTGCCCACGCTCATCCGCGAGGGGTTCGTCTACATCGCCGAATCGCCGCTGTACGAGATCAACTGCAAGGAGAAGACCTACTTCGCCTACACCGATCTTGAGAAGAACAACATCCTGAAGGAAATCGACGGGCAGAAGTGCTCCATCAACCGCTCCAAGGGTCTTGGTGAGAACGATCCCGACATGATGTGGCTCACCACCATGAACCCCGAGACGCGCCGCCTGATCAAGGTGGAGCCCGAGGACGTCGAGCGTATGGAAACCATGTTCAACCTGCTGTTGGGCAACGATGACGAGGGCCGCAAGCGTCACATCGCCGAGCATGGCAGGGAATACCTCGACCAGCTTGACCTGCAATAAGAGCCTTTCGCAAGGCTGTTGAAGATCTAAACCGGCGGGCGCGCGCAAGACGACGCCCGCCCATTCGCATCAAGGGGAGACCGTGGCAAGAAAGACCAAAGCACAACCGAAGAAGAAGCATGTGGACAACCCCAACGTGATCGGCCTGCACTCCGAGGTGTTGGAGCAGCCCATCACGCAAACCCTCGAAGTGAACTACATGCCCTACGCCATGAGCACCAACGTGTCCCGCGCGTTCCCGGAGATCGACGGGTTCAAGCCGTCGCACCGCAAGCTTCTGTATACCATGTACAAGATGGGCCTGCTCAACGGCGCGCGCCAGAAGAGCGCCAACATCGTCGGCCAGACCATGAAGCTGAACCCCCACGGCGATTCGGCCATCTACGAGACCATGGTGCGCCTTGCCACGGGCAACGAGGCCCTGCTCACGCCCTTCGTGGAATCCAAGGGCAACTTCGGCAAGTACTACTCCGGCGACTTGAGCTACGCCGCCTCGCGTTACACCGAGGCCAAGCTTTCCCCCATTTGCGCCGAGATCTTCAAGGACATCGACAAGGACCCGGTCGACTTCGTCGACAGCTACGACGGCGCCATGAAGGAGCCGCGCCTGCTGCCCACCACGTTCCCCAACATCCTTGTTTCCGCCAATAAGGGCATCGGCGTCGCCATGGCGTCTGACATCTGTGGTTTCAACCTCAACGAGGTCTGCACCGCCACGATGCACTACCTCAAGGATCCCGACTGCGACCTGCTCGAGTACATGCCCATGCCCGACTTCTCGACCGGCGGCGAGATTATCTACCGCCGCGAGGAGATGGAAAAGATTGTCGAGACCGGCCTGGGCAGCTTCCAGATCCGCTCCCGCTGGCGTTGGATTCCCGAAGAGCGCATCATCGAGGTCTACGAGATCCCCTACACCACTAAGACCGATGTCATTATCGAGCGCATCGTCAAGCTCTCCAAAGAGGGCAAGGTCAAGGAGATCGCTGACATCCGCGACGAGACCGACCTTTCGGGCCTGCGCATTGCCATCGACCTTAAGCGCGGCGTCGACCCCGACAGGCTCATGGCCAAGCTCTATCGCTCGACCACGCTGCAGGATTCGTTCTCGTGCAACTTCAACGTGCTCGTCGACGGCTATCCCCGTGTTATGGGCGTGCGCCAGATTCTGCACGAGTGGGTCAAATGGCGTATTGAGTCCACGCGTCGCCGCATTAACTTTGACCTGGGCAAAAAGTCCGAGCGCCTGCACCTGCTGCACGGCCTCGAGGCGATCTTGCTCGACATCGACAAGGCCATCGCCATCATCCGCGGCACCAAGCTCGAGGCTGAGGTCGTGCCCAACCTTATGAAGGGTTTCGACATCGATGAGACCCAGGCCGAGTTTGTTGCCGAGCTCAAGCTCCGCAACATCAACGAGGAGTACATCCTCAACCGCACCAAGGACATCGCCAAGCTTGAGGGCGAGATTGCCGAGCTTGAGGAGATCCTCTCCAGCGAGGAGAACATCAAGAAGGTCATCAGCGACGAGCTGGCCGCGGTCAACAAGAAGTACGTGATGCCGCGCCGTACGGGCAGAATCGAGCCCCATGAGGTTATCGAGGTAAGCTTGGAGCCCGAGGTCGAGGAGTACCCAGTCACCATCATGCTCTCGCGCGATGGCTACCTTAAGAAGATGACGGACCGCGTGCTCAAGAAGGCGACCACGCTCAAGTACAAGGACGGTGACAAACCCTTTATCGAATTCCCGTCCTCCAACACCCACGAACTGCTGGTCTTTACCAACAAGAGTCAGGTGTACAAGTGCAAGGTTGCGGCGTTTGAGGACACCAAGTCGGCTCAGCTGGGCTCGTACCTGCCCACCGACCTCGAGATGGAACCCGACGAGAGTGTCATCTGGGTCATCGACCCCGAGGACTACAAGGCCGACGTGCTGTTTGTCTTTGAGAACGGCCGCGTGGTGCGCGTCGCGCTTTCTGGATACGTCACCAAGACCAACCGCAAACGCCTTAAGAACGCCATCTACGGTGGCAGCAAGCTGCTGTATGCCCAGGTGCTCAAGGAGGACCGCGACATCGCGCTGGTCTCGAGCGACTACCGCCTGATGAACTTCAACACGTCGCTGCTCAAGACCAAGACGACCACCAACACGCAGGGCGTCCAGGCCTTTACCGCCAAGAAGGGCCGCTCGGTCACCACCGTCGGCACGACCGAGGAGATTCTTGGCGCCGGCGTCTCGGCCGAGAAGTTCACCGCGCAGAGCCTCCCCTCCGCCGGTGCACTTATGAAGGAAAACGACATGCCGAGCTTGTTTGACTAGGACGACGGCAACGAGATCGTTAGATACTTCGCAAAGCGACGAGGCCCGGAACGCAACGGCATTGCGCCCGGGACTCGTCGTTTTTCTTCTCAACTATTTTTTAACGCAGATAAATTGATTTCTGCTTATTTTTCTGCGTTAAAAAATGTCAGCGTCACTGCTTCGATGCCCTTTGGTCGGTCGTTAGCAAAACTTGCAAAAATTAGCAAAACTTGCAAAGGAGACACCATGGAGTACAGCAAGAACCCCTTTACCCCGACGTTCGGAAGTATCCCTCCCTTTCCAGCGGGTCGCGAGCATATTCTGCGTGACATCAACCGTGGTTTTATCAACGGCCCGGGAGATCCAAACCTGTCGACTATTTTTACGGGCGCAAGGGGAACGGGCAAGACGGCGCTTCTCTCGCTCCTTTCAGAAACGGCGCTTGAACACGGTTGGATCGCAGCAAATGTCTCCGCCATGCCAGGCATGCTCGAAGATATTATCGAGCGAACCAAAGAAGCCGCAGATAGCTACCTCTCACAGCCTCATGCGCGCATAAACGGCGTTCAAATTGGTCCAGTGGGCATCGATTGGACATATGCTCAAGAGGTCCAGGGCAACTGGCGCACACGCATGAATGGCATCTTTAAGCAACTCGAAAAACATGACATCGGACTTCTCATTACCATCGATGAAGTCACCGTCGATCTCGAAGAAATGCTTCAATTTGCCTCTGTTTACCAGAGCTTTGTACGCGAAGGTAAAAAAGTTGCCCTACTCATGGCAGGACTGCCCTACAAAGTATCGGCGTTGCTGCGTAACGATTCCGTCTCGTTCCTCAGGCGTTCCCAATATTATCAGTTAGGACGAATCACTGACGTTGAAATTGCAAACGCGTTTCGCAAAACCGTTGAGGCCGGAGGACGTTCAATCACACCAGAAGCGCTCGAGAATGCTGTGAAGGCCGTCGACGGATTCCCCTACATGATGCAGCTCGTCGGATATCGCACTTGGGATGTTTCGGAGAACTCGCCCCAAATCAGTGCATCCGATGTCCAGCAGGGTTCCCTACTCGCACGCATGGAGCTGCGTGATCGCATTCTCGAAACGACCTATCGAGAGCTTTCCGATAAAGACATTGAGTTTTTACTCGCGATGCTGCCCGATTCTGGCCCCAGCAGGGTCTCGGAGATAGCCAAACGCATGGGCGTCGCCAGCAACTACGCAAGCCAATACAAACGCCGCCTTCTCGAGGACGGCGTCATCGGGGAACGTGGGCGTGGTCTCGTTGGCTTCGACATCCCCGCGTTCAGAGAATTCTTGAACGAGAAGGCGTTTTAGCACACCGGAATTGTCCGCGGGAGCATCGTTGCATGGCAATCAGCAATCCTCTTGGTAAGGGAAGTAGGCTTTCCACCAACACCGATTGCCATGCGCTCTCCTTGTCATTAGGCGAGCTTGCGAGCGAGCTCTCGCACCTCTTCCAACTTGGGCGACGATGCCATGCTGTCGCGCTCGGTCATACCGCTGATGGTGACAATGCCCTGGTCCTCCCACTTGCAGTACGCGCAGGTCGACTTGTACATAGCGATCGCCGCATCATAGACGCCCTCGCTGTGGCTATCGAGCAAAAGGGCCGTCTTGGTGAACGGGAAACCCGTGGCACCGAAGGCGTACAGGCGGTCAATGGCGGCTTTCTCCTGCGCAGTGATATCAAACCAGTAGATGGGCGAAGCGAAGACAACCATTTCGGCGTCTTTCAGTGACTCGATCACGTCGGCCATGTCGTCCTTCTGCACACAGGTGCCCTCATGGGTAAAGCAGTACTGGCATCCCAGACAACCAGCGATCTTTTTGCCGGCAACGCGGATGACCTCGACCGTATGGCCACCCTCACGCGCGGTCTCAGCAAACGCCTCGACCATGGTGTCGGTATTGGCGCCCTTGCGCGGGCTACCGCTCAATACAACGATATTCATAAGAATCTCCCTTCTTCATGCCGCAGGCGCGCGGCATACATTTCGTTGTAACCAAAACAGATGAAGCTATTCAGTCGTCCGCAGACCACATCTCTCGTTCGTGCTCTCTAGACAAGGCGCAAACGGTGCTGCACCCCCCCTGTCGCGCTATATCCCTACGCAGTGTTCAGAACCCCTGCTCACCGAGCAGCACCGCGCGAGGTCCAGCACGAGTACGCCTTCCCGGGTACAGGGCTCATGCCCTATGCGGGAGATGAGGACCTTCGGGAACACGTCCCCGATGGGCAGAAGCGACGCGAGCTCCCCCTCAAGCATCAAGTTGATGCTCATATCGCCTCTCACATACGCTCTCCTTCCCGGTTTCGAAACTCGAATTGATTTAAAGTTTCGAAACCGGGAAGGCAATATACAAAAGGATGTGTCGAGGAACGAATCTCAGCCACGTCATGTCGGCAGCGATGAAGGGCGCGTCCGCGCGTGCTACAATGCGGGCATCAGAGATGAAAACACAGTCCCCGTCGGGTAGTCGTGGGCGTGCGGGAGTCCGCATCAGTAACCTGCCTCCTTGGTTGTCCCTTCTCTGCATGGTTATCTACATAAAGGAGGAGCCAACCATGCAGATCAGCGTGTCGTCCACCCTGACCGTATATCACGACGGCCAATTTTGGGTCGGGCTGGCGGAGCACGTCGAGGACGGAAGGTACGGCGTCGCCCGCATCGTCTTCGGCGCAGAACCATCCAATGAGAAAATCCTGCAATTCGTTACAAGCGAATGGGAGAAGCTCTCGTTCTTCGGCGACAAGGTCGCTGAAACAAGCAAGCCTGCGAAGAACCCCAAGCGGCGCGCCCGTGAGACGGCGAAAGCCCTTAAGCTGCCGGCAGTGAGCACCAAAGCACAACAGGCGCTCGCGGCACAGCGGGAAGCAATGAAGCGGGAGTCGGCTCAAGCAAGAAGCCAGCGTCGCGCGGACGAGACGGAGGTGCGCTTCGAGCAGCGAAAGCTGAAGCGCAAGCAGAAGCATCGTGGGCATTGATCGCCATTTGCAGCAAGGCAAACCATATACAGCAGCGGCGCCAGTTCCACTTGAAGCCGACGCCGCGTAGACGCTGATGGTGACGGCTATGCACGGGCACGGGCGCGCCACCGCACTTCACAGCTTGTTTCTCAAGTATTTGGGACGCACACGCGGCGTTCAAAAATGCGAAGCGACTCCGCATGGCTCGAGACTGAGCCGAGGTGCCCTACTTCTCGCCTTCCAGCAGGCCCACGATGCGATCGATGTCGACGGCAAAGCAGGGCCTTCCCTCGCGCTCATAGAGGTCAAGGTACGCCTGGCACTCGGAGACAATGCGTTTGGTGTTGCCATCGATGATGCGCTGGAGCGTCTCGTAGTAGGCCGAGCCCTCGGTCCTGAAGCGGCGCTGGTAGGCCTTGGTTATGGGGAACATCTTGATGTAGTGGATGCCGTGGCGGCAGCCGGGGCGCGTCGTGGGGCGGGGTGGCAACGCAAAGTACTGGTCTTTGGGCACGTTAGGGGCGATGTTGGAACGCAGCGGCACGGCGAAGTCCCTGCGCTTTCCGCGGAAACGCAGCCTCACCACCACGATGCAGGGGCGATTGTGCTTAAGCATGAGCTCACGGTCGCCATCGACGAGGTCGAAGAAGTCCTGGGAGATGGATACGATCTTCATCGGTTGCGCCCCCTTCATACGAAGCGGGGCCCGCATCGCTGCAGGCCCCTACAGGTGGGCGATATTCTACGCCTTGCGGCACCCCGTCGCCCACGGAGGTTAAACGTACACGTAAGCCGTACTCTGAAAGCCGCGGCTTCCGTCAAGTAGTTTATACCACGAAAGGTCGCTTTCGATGCGCCTAGCTCGCAAAATAACACTCGCTGGGCCGTCACCCCTGGCAGTTACCCTCCAATCTTCATTGGAGTCAGCAGGTCAATTCATATATTCATGGGGTTTATCCTACCGTCGGTGAGCGATTTCGTTAGGGTGTCGAAGCGGTCGAGGATGTCGATGACCTTCTGCTGGGTGCCGATGGATGGGGCAGGAATCTCGACCCTCGATAAGTCCACAGGCGCGGCTTCGATTACCTTTTTCGATTTAGCGTATTGCTCTTCAGATCATCATGGTGTGCTCGTAGCCGCGCTCCACGAGGAGCCGCTCGGCAACATCGAGAATCTTCTCGACCGCCTCCTCCGGGTACTTATTGCGTGCCACGGGCACCTCCGTCCTTATTATCACGAAAAAATACCATGAGAGGCGTGCGGGTCGAGAAGGGCTGGCGCCAAAAGAGCCCAACGGCCGTTACGGCTTCGTTAGAAACGCGCCCCACCATGGATGGTGAACCCGAAAGGCAAGGCGCGCGGGCACGGCGACTCGGCCCGCGCGCCCGGAAGAGAAAGGATAAGCCCATGGATTACATGCTCGAGACGCGCGGGCTCACCAAGCGCTTCGGCCGTGGCGACCAGGCGCAGGATGCCGTGGCCGACGTGAGCCTTCATATCCGCGAGGGCGAGGTGTACGGGCTGCTCGGCCCCAACGGCGCTGGCAAGTCGACAACGCTCAAGATGATCTGCGGGATGCTGCGCCCGACGGCCGGGGAGATCCTCTTTGCCGGGCACGCCTGGCACCGCGAGAACCTCTACGCAATCGGCAGTCTCATCGAGGAGGCGCCGCTCTACCCCAACCTCACCGCGCGCGAGAACCTGCGCGTGCGCACCACGCTGCTGGGCCTTCCCGAGAGCCGCGTAGATGAGGTGCTCGCCGCCGTGGGCCTCGCGGACACCGGGAAGAAGCGCGCCGGGCGCTTCTCGATGGGCATGCGGCAGCGCCTGGGACTCGCGCTGGCGTTGATCGCCCGGCCACGCCTGCTCGTGCTCGACGAGCCCACCAACGGCCTCGACCCCATCGGCATCGAGGAGCTGCGCGACCAGATCCGCGGCTTCGCGGCGGCGGGTACGACGGTGATCGTCTCGAGCCACATCCTCTCCGAGGTGCAGCAGATGGCTGACACCATCGGCATCATCTACGGGGGGCGCCTCGCCTACGAGGATGCGCTTCGGTCCGGGCAGGACCTCGAGGAACTCTTCATGAGCGTCTGCCGGGAGGGGCGTCGAGAGCGCGGGGAGGTGGCGGCATGACGGGCGAGAAAGGCGGCCTGCTCGCGTGCCTGCGCGCCGAGGCCCTGAAGTCGCGCCACGCAGCACCGGTTCGCCTGGCCGTGCTCATGGCGCTGCCGATGCCGCTGCTCGGCGCGATGCCCTACCGGGGCGTGCAGATCTTCAGCGCGTGGAACTACTGGTACGCGCTCTTCCTGCCCGTGTCTCTCTCGCTCGTGGTGGCGTGCGTCGCGCGGGCGGACGCGCGCACGCGGATGCGGGGGCTTCTGGGCCTGGGCTTCCCGCTTAGGCGCGCCTGGTGGGCCAAGGCGCTCTGGTGCCTCGCGCTCTGCGCGCTCTCGAACCTCGTGGTCTTCGGTGACGGTCTCCTGCGACGTCGCGGGTGGACACCTCGTCATCGAGGTGTCCGACGACGGACCGGGCTTCTCTCCCGCCGCCCTCGAACGCGGCTGCGAGCGCCTCTTCACAGACGACTCCTCCCGCTCCTCGCGCGACGGAGGCCGCCACTACGGGCTCGGCCTCCACGCCGCCTCCGAGGCCGCGAGCGCCCACGGGGGCTCCGTCTCGCTCGCCAACAGCCCCTCGGGCGGCGCGGTGGCCACCATCGCGGTCCCCCTGTGCGGGGCCTGACGACTCAGGCCCTGCACACCGGCGTGGCTCGCAACCAAACACTTCCATCTTGAAATACGGGGAGTAAATAGCGAAATCGCAGGTGAAGGGGAGTAAAACGACAAAGAAAAAGCCTCCGTCCCAACCTGGGAACGGAGGCTCGGTTATCGTATTTACTCACCAATGTCGCTGGCGGCTTTGCCGTGACTCTCGTACGAAACGAAACTCAGCGTCACAGTGCGGCACTCAAAAATGCAGGTCAGAACCCTGTCGGGCTATTCCCACTCGATGGTCGCGGGCGGCTTGGACGTGATGTCGTAGCACACGCGGTTGGCACCGGGGACCTCGGCAACAATGCGGCCGGAAATGCGGGCCAGCACGTCGTAGGGCAGCTTGGCCCAGTCGGCGGTCATGGCATCGCTGGATTCGACGGCACGCAGGATGATCGGGCGCTGATAGGTGCGCTCGTCGCCCATAACGCCCACAGACTTAATGTCGGGCAGGACCGCGAAATACTGCCAGCAGCTGTGCTCGGAGTTGCGCTCGCCGGTCTGCTCAAACAGACGCTGGTTGTAGGCGTCGAGCTCCTCGCGCACGATAGCATCGGCGTTCTTGAGGATCTCGAGCTTCTCCTTGTCAACCGCGCCGATGATGCGGATGGCCAGACCCGGACCCGGGAAAGGCTGGCGGAACACGATGTGACCCGGCAGGCCCAGTGCCAGACCAAGTGCACGGACCTCGTCCTTAAAGAAATGATCGAGCGGCTCGATGAGGTCGAAGTGCACGCCCTCGGGGAACGGGATCAGGTTGTGGTGGCTCTTGATGGTGGCCGTCTTGCCGCCCGTCTTGCGAGCGCCGGACTCGATGATGTCGGGGTAGATGGTGCCCTGAGCCAGGTACTTGACCGGCTTGCCATCGGTCTCGAGCTGCTGCGCCACGGCGAAGAACTCTTTCCAGAACTGCGTACCGATGATGCGGCGCTTCTCCTCGGGCTCGGTCACGCCAGCCAGAAGCTCGGCATAGCGGTCCTCGGCGTGAACGTGGATAAAGTCGACGTCAAACTGCTTGGTGAAGACCTCCTCCACCTGCTCGGGCTCGCCCTTGCGCAGCAGGCCGTGGTTGATGAACACGCAGGTCATCTGCTTGCCCACGGCACGGGCGCCCAGGGCGGCCACGACGGAGGAGTCGACGCCGCCGGACAGGGCCAGAATCACGCGGTCGTCGCCGACCTTCTCGCGGAACTCGGCCGTCATGGTCTCGACCAGGTTGTCCATGCTCCAGTTGGGCTCCAGGCCGCAGATCTCAAACAGGAAGTTGCTCAGCAGCTGCTGACCGTACTCGGAGTGCTTGACCTCGGGGTGGAACTGCGTGGTGAAAATCTTGCGCTCGACGCACTCCATGGCGGCAACCGGGCACACGTCGGTGCTGGCGGTAACGGTAAAGCCCTCGGGCACCTCGGACACGGCGTCGCGGTGGCTCATCCACACGGTCTGCTCCATGGGCGTGGAGTTAAAGAGCTTGGCGCCGGCCGTGCGCGTGATGGTGGCGCGGCCGTACTCGCCCACCTCGGAGTGGCCGACCTTGCCGCCAAGCGTCACGGCCGTGATCTGATGGCCGTAGCAGAAGCCCAGGACGGGAAGGCCCAGGTCAAAGATGGCAGGATCGATGGACGGAGCGTCCTCGGCGTACACGGAAGCCGGACCGCCAGAAAGGATGAGCGCAGAGGCGTTCATCTCGCGAATCTCGTCGGCCGAGATGTCGCAGGGGACAATCTCGGAATACACGTTGAGGTCGCGGACGCGACGGGCAATGAGCTGACCGTACTGCGCACCAAAGTCGAGTACGAGGACCTTTGCGGAAGCCTTTTGATCCATGGTTCCCCCTCTTGTTGGCGGGGAGCCGGTGCCCACCCGCGTGAATGAACGAAAATAGCCTTCATAGTGTACACGTTATATGGGGTTTCTCGCCCCTCGCAGCCATCAGCGCACGGCAAACGCACGACCTGGGCCCCTGTTTGACGACAATTGAAGTGTTACCAAACGTTACGGATGATGTAATACGTTTGAACATTGGACGCCCTGTGCCACAATACTGCCGAACGATTCCGCCTCTGCGGCGGCAAATACGATAGGAATACCAGCATGAAACGCATCCTTCTCATCGCCACGGGCGGCACCATCGCATCGACCGAAGACGGCAACGGTCTCTCCCCCGCCCTGACCGGTGAGGAGCTCGCCCAGAGCGTCCCCGAGATCTCGGGCCTCTGCGAGCTCGACGTGGTACAGCCCATGAACATCGACAGCACCAATATGCGTCCCAGTGACTGGATGCGTATCCGCGACGTCATCGTCGAGGGTTATGCCGACCACGACGGCTTCGTGATTCTGCACGGCACCGACACCATGAGCTACACCGCGGCAGCGCTTTCCTACCTGATTCAGGACAGCCCCAAGCCCATCGTGCTCACCGGCTCGCAAAAGCCCATGGGCAACCCCTTTACCGACGCCAAGCTCAATCTGTACCAGAGCCTGCTCTATGCGCTCGACGAGCACTCGCACGATGTGTCGATTGTGTTTGGTGGCGTCGCCATTGCCGGCACGCGCGCCCGCAAGCAGCGCACCATGAGCTTTAACGCGTTCATCAGCGTCAACTATCCGCCCATCGCCTATATCCGCAACGACCGCATCGTGCGCAACGGGCTTCACGGCACGCATCAGGGCGAAAACCCGGTGCGTTTCTACGACAGCATCGATCCGCGCGTATTTGTACTCAAGCTTACGCCCGGCGTAAACCCGGGCATCCTCGACGCCCTTGCCAATAGCTACGATGCCGTGATTCTGGAGACCTTTGGCATTGGCGGTATTCCCGAGTTTGGCGAGTCGGGCGAGTCGTTCCAAGAGGCAATTTTCCGCTGGGTCGATTCGGGCCGCACCGTCGTTATGACCACGCAGGTCCCCGAAGAGGGCCTCGATCTGGGCGTTTATGAGGTCGGCCGAGCTTACGCCGATCATCCGGGTATTTTGCGCGGCGACGACATGACCACCGAGACGCTCGTGGCCAAGACCATGTGGGCACTCGGCCAGTCACGTGATGCGGACGAGATTCAGCGCCTGTTCTACAGCCAAGTCAACCACGACCGCATCCCGATGGCGTAATTCGGTTGTCGACGGGTATCCCCTATTCGATACCCTCAAGAAGCTCTGACACCGTCATGCCGAGTGCGGGCGCGATCTTAAATAGAACCTTGAGCGTGAAATTTGCCGTCCCATCTTCGATTCGGTCGAGGTAGGGGCGGCTGATTCCTGTCGCCACACAAAAATCAACCTTGGAGATACCAAGGTCCCTGCGTGTCTCTTCGACCCGCCTGCCAAGAATCTGTTTCGCACGTTCGTCCATGCAGCCGAGTTTGAAATGGAGCCGAACATAAACGTAAACTATAGTTTACGTTTTGCCGAATACACAGGAGTTTTCTATGTCGGGTTCTTCGGTCCGCATGTACCGAGCCACGCTTCGCACAAACAGCGCGCCGCCCAAGCTCGTCGTCGTTGAAGCTGAATGCCTTTCGCCCGATGAGCGCACAGCATTTGCATTGCTATCAAGTCGCGTCGCCGCCGTTCTGGTCCCTTACCCGGCGAAAGGTGAACTTGCCATCCAATGCCAAGCGCACAGCTGCTCGCTCAATCAGGCTGCCGTAATCGCAACCAGCCAACGCGGTCTGCCCCTTCTCCTGGAAGCCGGCATAGCACTCGCCCTTCGCGGCGCCGGATACGAAAACGAGGCCGCCGCCGATGCAGTCTTTCAACCACGATCGAGCGGCGGCCTCGCAGCAGCCATCGAATATGCTTGCAGGCTCGTTGCCTAAAAGGACAAGCTAGAAACCAAAGCCAAAGCCCGTTCCGGTAATCGCCGAGTACATAAAGTAAACGTTGATCACGTTGAGGAACACACCCGTAATGCAACCGTTGCGCAGGTAGCGCTCGCACACGATGCGCGCCATGGCGGCGGAGTCGTCATTGTTCTTGGCTTGGCGTCCCGCCGTAAAGTACGTCGCCACGCTCAGCAGCAGATTGAGTACCGGCAGTGCCAGCAGCTCGTAGCTCTTACCCCAGCGCGTCACCTCGCCGGCGGCGTTAAACTTCGTTGCCACCTCGGGGCCAATGTTGGGGATAACACACGCTGCGACCACCAGCGGAATCACCGCAAGTACGAGCAGCGCAATACCCATGTAGCCAGCTTTTTTGCCATATTTGAACATATGCGTCGTCCTTACACGTTAAAGCGGAAGTGCACGACGTCGCCATCGGCCATGACATAGTCCTTGCCCTCAATACGCAACTTGCCGGCGGCCTTGGCGCCCTGCTCGCCGCCGAGCTCGATGTAGTCGTCGTAGCCAATGACCTCGGCCTTAATAAAGCCGCGCTCAAAATCGGTGTGAATGACGCCGGCGGCCTGCGGGGCGGTCGCGCCCTGACGAACCGTCCAGGCCTTGACCTCCATCTCGCCGGCCGTAAAGAACGACTGCAGGCCGAGCAGCTTGTAGGCAGCCTGAGCGAGCACGTCCAGGCCGGGCTGCTCCAGGCCTAGGCTTTCCAGGTAGTCGGCGGCGTCCTCGGGATCGAGCTCGGAGAGCTCGGCCTCAATCTTGGCGCAGATGGACAGCGGCTTGACGCCATCGATGGGCGCCAGATCGTCGTTGAGCATATCCTCGTCCACGTTGGCAACATACAGGATGGGCTTCATGGTGAGCAGGAACAGGCCCTTGGCGGCGGCACGCTCCTCGTCGGTCATCTCCATGGATGCGGCGCGCTTGCCCTCGTTGAGCCAGGCGAGCAGACGCTTGGCGACCTCGAACTTGGGCATGAGCTCCTTGTCGCGCTTGGCCTCCTTCTCGAGCTTGGGCAGCTGCTTCTCGAGCGTGCCCATGTCGGCCAGGATGAGCTCGGTCATGATGGTGTCGGCATCGCCGGCAGGATCGACGAACTCGCCCGTGCGGCCCACCTCGCGCATAACGTTGGGGTCCTTAAAGTAACGCACGACCTCGCAGATGGCATCGGTCTCGCGGATGTTTGCCAAGAACTGGTTGCCCAAGCCCTCGCCCTCGTTGGCACCCTTCACCAGGCCCGCGATGTCGACAAACTCGACCGTAGCCGGCACAATGCGGCCGGGGTTGACGATGTCGGCGAGCTTTTGCAGGCGGCTATCGGGCACATCGACGATGCCCACGTTGGGGTCGATCGTGGCAAACGGGTAGTTGGCGGCAAGGCCGGTCTTTTTGGTAAGCGCGGTGAACAGCGTCGACTTGCCCACGTTGGGCAGGCCCACGATACCGATGGAAAGGGACACGACAACTCCTTTTGGTACAGGTACTTCAAACTGCATAAGTATAGCGCCGCCGCAGCATCCGGGCGAATCCGGACACCGCGGCGGCGCAAATGAAGCAAAGATTGGGGTCGCTGGCTAGTCCGCGAGCTTCTCCACCTGATCGAGCATCTTGTCGAGCTTGGCCTTTGCTTCGGCCTTGACCTTCTCAGCTTCTTCGTGAGCCTTCGCCTTCTGGGCGGCCTTTTCCTCGGCCTCGGGGTCGACGACGACCAGATTGGACGCGTCATGCTCAACCAACTTGAGCGCATGCTCGGGGCACACCTTGACGCAGGCACCGCAGCCCAAGCAATACGTCGACTCCAACGCAAAGCGGCCGCTTCCCACCAAATCGCAGGCGAACGTGGGGCATACATTGACGCACTCGCCGCACGACGTGCACTTGTCAAAATCGCACTCCGGTGTGCTCACCTGCATATTCTGGGCAAGCTCGGGGTGGTTTTGCAGCGTCGAGAGCACCAGCTGGCGCCCGTGCGTGAGCGAACGGCGGCGCTTGGTCGTCGTGGTACCGCACATGGTGTTGAGCGTGCGCTCGAGCTGCGTGATCTGGTGACGGTGAGCCTTCAACTTCTGCGTCACCGAGGCCAGCGCCGCCGTCGCCGGATTGAGCTTGGTCACCGTCAGGCCCGTGGTGCGGGCAATCTTATCCATGTACTCCTTGCGCTCGTACTCGCGGCGCTTATGGCATTTGAGGCTCTTGGGGTCGACCTCCAGGCCCATGCCCGTACCCGCCCACTCCTCGGCGGTAGCAATGGCCTCGCCCAGAATGTCCTCGCCACCGGTGTTGCGGCACTTATCGCACACGCCCAGTGGCAGGTAGACGCTCACGTTGGGATAGTCCGCCAGTACCGAGAACCAGGTCTCGGCCGTAATATCGCCCACGCAGGCAACGACGACCTCGTTTTCGCGCGGCATGCGCTTGAGGGCGCGTGTGCAGGTGACGTAGGCGGTCTCGTGGCTCGTAGCAGCGGAGACGATATCGTCATACAGGTTTTTAGGCGCCAGGCGCGGCGAGATGATCGCCTCGGTCGGACAGGCAGCGGCGCACAGGCCGCACTTGCGACAGGAGTCGAGGATCTCGATGGCGTCTTCCTCGACCTCGATAGCGTTGACCGGGCACACGTCCATGCACGCGGTGCAACCGCTCTTTTCGTTTTTGCAGGTCAAGCACGGAATGGTGTTGCCGCGCGGGCGCTCCTTGTAGTCGGCAGGATTCCACTGCGGCGCCGACGGATCGAGTGCATCGGTCACGCCGCCAAGCGGGTTTTTAAGAAAGTCGAAACCCTTGCTGATCTCGATAATGTCATCAAACAGATCGTGTTCCTGCGCCATGCGCGGCCCCTCCCTGAGCAGTGCAAACAAGCAAGAGATAATGATACGCTATCGGCCCACGCCTCGGGCAAATTACACGCGGCGCACCTTTGAGGCAAATAGCCTATGCCTATCGCCGCCTCGATTGCACAAGGTCGATCAAGCGCCTAGCTATGCCTCGCGCATGAGCTGCACGAGCTTTTGTCTGGTCACCTTGGCCTGTTCGTTAGCCATATTGCGTTCGTTTCTAAAGACCGCATTTGCAACACCCTGCAGATCGGCATCGGAAATCGCGCTGCACGGACCGTCCATCGAAGCCGCCGTGGGGCACACACACAACGGCAGCTCAGCATAAAACGCAACGGCCTTGGCGATATCGAGCATCTTGCCGCCGCCAATACCCACCACCATGTCGCAATACTCGGCCTGGGCTTCCTTAGCCATTTTTACAACGGCCTCTTCCGTACAAGGACCGTTATAGATCTTAAAGAACGGCTCGCTTAGATCTTCGTCCAGAAATCCATCGACGATCTGCTTGCACAGCCGATCCTCGGTACCCTGGTCAAACAAGACATAAGCAGCGCAGCCCAACCATGACAAATACCTGCCCTGACGCGACAGTTCGCCCGGCCCCTGAACATACCGGCCGGGACCGCCATAAACCATAGGAAGCGCCATACGAGAATCCGCCCTTCATCAAACAACGATTGGTGCAAAGTAACCTTACCCCTTTGCACCATAGCAAAAAGGGGCAAAGCCATCTGTCGACTTTGCCCCTTCCTTACCTTAGTTTAGTTTACTCATCCATAAGGTAATAATGGCCCAGCGCGTCGGCACCCAGGATGGCGTTTGCGACCATCTCGGGCGTCACCTCAAACGGCATGTTGCACATGGTGTCATCGGGTGCGCAGGCGGCCTCGGCAACAATCATGGCCTGCTCGCGCGTAAGCTCGGCAACGCCAAGTTCCTTCATCGTGACCGGCAGGCCCAGCTCAATGCAGAAGCCCAAGACTTCCTCGAGCTTCTCGGTCGGGGCATCCTCGAGTACCAGCTGGACGATAGTGCCGAAGGCGACCTTCTCGCCGTGATACATGCTGTGGCACTCGGGCAGCATCGTCAGGCCATTGTGGATGGCATGAGCGGCAGCAAGGCCCGAGCTCTCAAAGCCAATGCCCGAAAGCAGCGTATTGGCCTCGATGATGTGCTCGACGGCAGGCGTGAGCGCACCCTTCTCCAGCGCAACCTTGGCCTTGACGCCATCGGCCATAAGCGTCTCGTAGCAGAGCTTGGCGAGCGCCAGACCAGCCATGCTGCCCTTGCCGCCAGCGCAGGTGCCGCCGTCGGCATCGTGCGTCGCCTGGGCCTCGAAGTAGGTTGCGAGCGCATCGCCCATACCGGAAACCGTCAGGCGCACCGGGCTCGCCGCGATAACCGTCGTATCCATCAGGACGATATTGGGGTTTGCCTTAAGGAAGAGGTACTTATCGAACTGGCCGTCATCGGTGTAAAGCACCGAAAGTGCCGAGCACGGTGCATCGGTCGAGGCAATGGTGGGGCAAATGATAACCGGGGACTCCAGGTAATAGGCGACGGCCTTCGCGGTGTCGAGGATCTTGCCGCCACCGACGCCGACGATGATGTCGCAACCGTTGTCGCGAGCGAGCGCAACCAGGCGATCGACCTCGCCCTTGGAGCACTCGCCGTTAAAGTCCTCAAACAGCAGCTCGGCCTTGGCCTCGGCAAAGCCGCCCTCGATCTTGGCAACGACGCGCTTCTTGCCCGAAGGCGTCACGATGACGAGGGCCTTAGCGCCGAGCGGCTCGACATAGGAGCCGAGCTTGGCGAGCTCGTCCGGACCCTGGATGTACTTGCTGGGGCTATTGAAAATTGCAGCCATAACTATCCCATTCTCTAAAAAAGAAAGGGGCTCCGTACGGATACGTGCGGAGCCCCTCGTTACGATAACAAGAGTCGATTAGAAATCGATGTCGGTGTCGTAGTAGCAGGCCTTGAGGATCTTCTCGAAGTCGGCAGCCTTGGTCTCACGCGGGTTCTCGGGCGTGCAGGCGTCCTGCTCGGCGTTCGCGGCGATCTCGGGCAGCTTGGCGAGGAACTCCTCCTCGGAAACCATCTGCGGGTTCTCGGCGTCGACCTTCACGCCACCATTCGCGTAATCCTTGATGGACTGCGGAATGTTGAGCTGGTCGTTGAGGTCGCGGATCTTCTGGACGAGCGCAGCGATGAGCTCCTCGTTGGTCTCGCCGGGAAGGTGCAGGATCTCCTTGGCCACGTAAGCGTAACGCTCGGCAGCACGGGGATCCTTGGAGTTCCACTGGATGACCTTGCCCAGGTACATAGCGTTAGCAGCACCGTGGATGATGTGGCCGTTCTCGAAGGCAGCACCGGTCTTGTGAGCCATGGAGTGAACGATGCCGAGCAGGCCCGAGGAGAAGGCGATACCGGCGATGCACTGAGCCTCGTGCATGTGCTGACGGGCCTCATGGTCGCCAGCATAGGACTTGGGCAGCCACTCGACGATCTCGCGGATGCCGTGCAGAGCGTTGGCGTCGGTGAACATGGAAGCGCAGGTGGAAACGTAAGCCTCCATGCAGTGGGTCAGAGCGTCCATGCCGGTATGAGAGCACAGCTTGGCGGGCATGGTGTAGGTGAGCTCGGGGTCGACGATGGCGACATCAGGGGTGATGTTGAAGTCGGCCAGCGGGTACTTGATGCCCTTGGCGTAGTCGGTAATGACGGAGAAGGCAGTGACCTCGGTAGCGGTACCGGAGGTAGAGGAGATGGCGCAGAAGTGAGCCTTCTGACGCAGCTCAGGGAAGCTGAACGGCTGGATGATGTTATCGAAGGACTCCTCGGGATACTCGTAGAAGACCCACATGGCCTTAGCGGCATCGATGGGCGAGCCGCCGCCGATGGCGATAATCCAGTCGGGCTCGAACTCGCGCATGGCCTCGGCGCCCTTCATGACCGTCTCGATGGACGGATCGGACTCGACGCCCTCGAACAGCTTGACCTCGAAGCCGCCCTCTTTGAGGTCGGCCTCGACGTCCTGCAGGAACCCGCCGCGGCGCATAGAGCTGCCGCCAGAAACGATGATGGCCTTCTTGCCCTTGAGGTTCTTCACCTCGTGGCGAGCGCCCTCACCAAAGTACAGATCGCGAGGATTGGTAAAACGTCCCATACTGTGCCTCCTAAACAAGCCCCTCTTAGACTTGCGTATATAACGGAGCACCCGATTGGCTCCGTTAGGACCGTTTTGCGCGTTGCCGGCGATGACAATGCGCGATGTCTAAACGTCTCAACGCTCAGACAAACACTATTTTACCGTTCTGGTTGGTCAGTTATTCACCTAAAGCCAACAATGATGAAACGTTTTTTCTATCCCTGAAGACCCTTGTGCGGTATCCATACTCCCAAGCTGGGCAAACGTTTTATCAAGGTTGACCACATATCCCGGGCAGGACTGTGCCCCTCCAAAATGCGCCCCGTTCGCCGCCAAAAATCGACCGTTTGCGGCACCGTGATACCACTCAGTCGTCCAAGGTGCCGACATTTGTGCGACATCCGTCTTCGTGGTGCAAAGGTGCATGTCCAAGTGCGGCACCCCCGGTGTGCCACATGCGGGTAAACTAGAACTTTATATAGAGACATTTGAACCCTAACCGCAGCAAAGGAGGCCCCATGGCATTCGATCCCATTCAAGAGGATTGCCATCGCCTCGTTCTTGAGGCCTTGCGCCGCGACAATATCCCGCTCACCGATGGTGCCGCCGTAGAGCGTCTGATGGAACAATTCACCCGCAACCCCGCGCCGCTCATCGTGCACGACCGCGACCGCGCCGGGCATCTCATTGCCAAGGTGGTCGAAGCTGTCGACTACCGCATTCCCTTTATCCCTGACGATACTCAGGCAGAACAAGAAGAGGCCGCTGCCGAGAACATGCTTCGCGAGGCGGCCGAGCTCGATCCGACCAACTGGGACGCTCAGCGCATGCTGACCGCCCTCACCGCCAACTCCAACGAGGAGTACGTACAGTACCTGGTATCCAAGCGCGATGAAGTCGAGCACGACCTGGCGCTCAAGATTGCCTCGGCGCAGGACCCCTACGAGCGCGAGGCCGCAGGCGACCTTACGCGCCGCCCCTATCTGCGCTGGCTTGCCGCCTTGGCGTCGCGCGCCCTCATTAGCGGCCGCTATCGCATGTCGCTCGAAGCCGCAAACCGCAGCCTGGACTTTGCACCCAACGACCCCGCCGGCGTCCGCCATACTGCGATGCTTGCCATGGCAAAGCTCGAATACCCTGCCGAGGAGCTCAAACGCTTTCGCTCTGCCCACTCCGTGCCCTATCTTGCCAACACGCCGCTGCGCCGTCGTCCCAAGGACGCGGAGCGCGACTTGGACCCGTGGACGCTCATCGCGCTGATGAGCGCTGCCTGGCGCGAGCTGGACTACGAGGGTGCCGAGCGCTACTTGCGCATCCTTGTGCGTTCGTGCCCGCACGCAGCCGAGGCGCTCTACTTCCAAACCGAGTTTCCCGATGGCGTCTATGCCCGCGTCAACGTGGGTGTGGGCTCCACCGACGAGCTTGTCCTTGCGCTATCCGAGGCAACGCCGGTACTGCAGGAGGGCCTGGGCGCCCCCGACAACGCCAGCTTTGCCGCCTGGGTCGCCACCAACGATATCGTGCGTTCCCAGATCGACGAGCGCATCCTGCGGGCGGCCGAGCAGGGCTTGCCGTTTAAGGGAGGAGACCTCTAATGGATCCGAGCGTCTACATCCCCGCCTACCTGGAGCGCGCCTACGTTGCGTCGCACCCCGAACTCACCGATGCAGCACGCGAGCTTGTCCATAACGACGTGAGCGTCAACCCTCATAAGTATGCGCAGACCGAGCATGCCCAGGCGCTGCTGTCCTATGCCGGCGTTCACCGCCACCTGCTCGACGAACTCCATCGCATCGAAGACATGGGCAGCGACGAGGAGTTTGAGCAGACGCGCAACCGCCTGTTCGACGATATGCGCGATGAGCTGCTCAAGATCGTCCGCATCGATGCGTATGTCCTCGATGCCCAGCTGCTCGCCATCATTTTGGCGGACACGCCCGTTGATGCCTGCCTGGGCGACCTGCTGAAGCTCGAAGCGACCGCGGCCGATTACCTGCAGCAAAGCGTGCCCGGGTTCGATATGGAAGCCCCACACTACTGGGCCAACAAGGTGCTGGCAGACGGCGTGACGGCGGCCGATCTCACCGTGAGCGAGCCGGCTCTTATCGGGTGGCTCCACACACTCGAGGCCATCTCGCAGCTGTGCTTGGCGAGCGCTCGTTACCGTGCTGCCGCCAACTATTCTCGCCGTGTTCTTAAGGCGGAAGGCTATCCCACCCGAGCTGCAGGCACCGTGCTACTCGCCCTCGCTCGCCTGGAAGACGAGGACGGCTTTTTTGCCCTGGCCCACCAGCTCGAGGAGCAGATGGGGGCCGATGCCCTCGAGAACTCCCCCTGGTACCTACTCGCCCGCACGATTCTGCTGTTCAAAACGAACAAGATGCGCCCGGCGACACGCGCACTGCGCGAGTTTGCCAACCGCTGCGAGGGCGGCGCGTTCTTTTTGCTGAACCCCATGTATCAGACGCCGTACCTTCCCTGCCGGCCCGAACCGCACGACCCCTGGGACCTTTCGCATCAGGCAGTTTGGGAGGCCGACGGCATCATCTCGGATACTCCCGACTTTGCCCCCTGGGCCAACGCTTGCGAAGACGTATCGCAGCTTGCCCAGGAATTTGCGCGCCGTTACGGCTTTTAACGGCGCAAACGCCGCAACCATGTCATTCACGTTAGGAACGGCTTCATGAACTTCCGCTCATCTCTCGCCTGCACCTCGAGCGATATCGCCCGCTGGGGGCTGCGCTCCGTCCTTAAGCGCCAGGGCGGCGTACTCCCCGGCCGCATCGCCATGAAGATCGACCCCGAGCTGCTAAGCGACCTCGCGGGCCTTGTCGACCGCAGCGTGGTAATCACCGGCACCAACGGCAAGACCACTACCTCCAACCTCATCGCCGATGCCGTTGCCGCCAGCAGCGCCACCGTGGTATGCAACCGCGCCGGCAACAACATGGAGCCGGGCGTGGTGGGCGCGTTGCTCGAGGCACGCGGCAACCTTAAGCGAACCGCCAGCAGCAAGCGCGTAGGCGTCTTTGAGTGCGACGAGCTCTACACGGTGCGCGTCCTGCCCAAGCTCAAGCCGACCTACTTTGTGCTGCTCAACCTGTTCCGCGACCAGCTGGACCGCTACGGCGAGATCGACCACACCCAGGACGTCATCGCCCACGCGCTGGAGCTTTCGCCGGCAACGACGCTCATCTATAACGCCGACGATCCGCTGTGCGCCTCGATCGCCGCACGCGTCCCCAACACAAGCATCGCCTTTGGCATCGACGGCGCCACGGGCACCGAGTCCGATCGCATTAGCGACTCGCGTTTTTGCTCGCAGTGCAACGCTCCGCTGGAGTACGACTATGTGCAGTACGGCCAGCTCGGAGCCTATCATTGTCCTTCGTGCGGTTGGGCCCGCCCCGAGCTTGTCCGTCGCGTGACGGGCGTGGAGCTCGGCTGCGACGGCTACGGCTTTGAACTGAACTTTGGACCCGACGCCGACGCACCCGCAACGCACATCGCCACGCGCTACAACGGCCTGTACATGGTCTATAACGTTGCCGCCGCCTTCTTTGCGGCGCGCGAGTTGGGCGTGGACGCGGCACATCTGCAGCCCACGCTCGATGCCTACGTCCCCGCCGGCGGACGCATGGGTCGCTGGGAGATCGCCGGCCGTACCGTCGAGGCAAACCTGGCCAAGAATCCCGTGGGCTTCGATCGACAGATCCAGTCCATTAAGACGGCGGGCGGCAGACTCTGTGCCTTCTTCCTGAACGACAACGACGCCGACGGCCACGATGTCTCGTGGATCTACGACGTCGACTTCGAGCGCATCGCCGATACCCCAGGGCTTGTCACCTTTGCCGGCGGCACGCGTGCACACGATATGCAGGTACGTCTGAAGTACGCCGGCATCGACGCCGCCATCATCTCGAATATCGAGCAGGCGATCGGCGCCGTGGCAGACGAGATCGCCGATGACACCTTCTACGCCGTCGCCAACTACACGGCCTTCCCGCCGCTGGTCAAGGAACTCGACAAGCTTAAGGGCACCGATGCGAGCTCGGTTGCCTCCCACGCCGCAACGCGCGCCGATGGCAGCGCTGTCCCCACCGATATTGCGCCGGTCGAGCTCTCGCGCCCCCTGCGCATCGTCTACCTGTATCCCGATGCCCTCAACCTCTATGGCGACGGCGGCAACGTCATTGCCCTCGAGCGCCGCTGCGCCTGGCGTGGCATCCCCGTGCGCGTGGACGAGGTCCGTATGGGCGAGTCGCTCGATCTCACCGACGCCGATATCGTCATGATGGGCGGTGGCTCCGACCGCGACCAGTTGGCTGTGGCACATGAATTGCTCGCTCAAAAAGACAAGGTCGCATCCTATGTTGAGGACGGCGGCTCGCTGCTCGCCATCTGTGGCAGCTATCAGCTGCTCGGCCGTTCGTACTACATGGGCGAGGATCGCATCGAGGGTCTGGGGGTCATTGCCGCCGAAACCGTACGCGGCTCCGACCGCCTGATCGGCAACGTAGCCGTCAAAACCGATCTGGCACCCGAGCCCTTTGTGGGATTCGAGAACCACGGCGGCCGCACGCTTTTGGACGCCGAGGCCACGCCGCTCGGAACGTCCGTCGTCACGGGCACCGGCAACAACGGCGACGATGGCTTTGAGGGTCTGATCTACAAGGGCGTTATCGGCACGTACCTGCACGGACCGGCACTGCCCAAGAACCCCGAGCTCGCCGACTGGCTGATCGCGCACGCCCTCGAGCGCCGCGGCGACGCGCAGGCCGCCGCCCTGCTGCCGCTCAAACCCCTCGACGACGCTTACGAGCACGCCGCCCACGACGCCGCCATGAAGCTCCTCCCCTAACGCCCCGCCACCACAAAGGGGACAGGCACCTTTGTGGTGGTTTTGACCCATCCCAGCGGTTTGTCTCAATCTGTAACATCTAGACCGTTAAAAGTCGTCTTACTGTTACAGAATAAGATGTTCGTCCCGACGTCTGCCTTTTGTCTCGATCTGTAACAGATAGAGCCAATTTGCCCGCCCAGATGTTACAGATTGAGATATTTGAAAATCGGAATAGAAGCCTACTCCTTTGTGGTGGTTTTCCAGTTTGCCAACGATATACGCACCGGCAAAAAAGTCTGCTATACTCTTTCCCGCTGTCCCCATCGTCTAGCGGCCAAGGACGCCACCCTTTCAAGGTGGATATCGCGGGTTCGAATCCCGCTGGGGGCACCATTTAAATTAAGAAGCCCGTTACCCCCGCGATAACGGGCTTTTTGCTACCCATGCGCCGGGATTCGAACCCGACAGGGTGCGGAGCTGAGGAAACGCGCAAGTGTTTTCCAGAGCAGCACGCAAGGAGCGGAGCGACGCAGCGGAAGCGGGCGGCGCCAGCCGCACGCGGACATCCCGCTGGGGGCACCATTTGAATTGAAGAGCCCGTTACCCTCGCGGTAGCGGGCTTTTTGCTATCCATGTGCCGGGATTCGAACCCGACAGGGTGCGGATCCCGACCCATCGGCGGCAAAACGGGCTTCAAAGCGTCCTTCGCAGACAAAAACCGGGGTCCGCATGATGCGGACCCCGGCTCAATACCGTGACGATATGTCAGTTACGCCCTACACGTAGAACAGGATGTCGTCGTAGGTCGGGACCGGCCAGTAGTCAGCGGCCACGATCTCCTCCATTGCGTCCACGGCGGCACGCAGCGCATCCATAGCGGGAACGACCTCGTGCGCGTACACGTTGGCCTGCTCCTGGCCATCGAGAGCCTCGGCCTTCTGATGCACGACGTCGAGCGCCTTGATGGAGTCGTTGATGGCAGTGATACCGTTGCAGAGCTTGTTGAGCGTGTTCTGCTCGCACTGCATGGCGGCCTCAGCACCGGCGGCACGAATAGTCTCAAGGCCCTTAGCGACCTTGGTGGCATAGGCGGTAATGACCGGGCGATAGGTACGACGCGCCTCGCGAACCATCGTGGTAGCCTCGATGTTCATGAGCTTGTTGTACTTCTCGAGCTTGCAGTCGTAGCGGCACTGAGCCTCGGCCTTGGTCAGGACACCCGTCTCCTCAAAGAGCGCAATGGCCTTATCGGAAACAAACGCGGGCAGGGCGTCGGCCGTGGTCTTGTTGTTGGCAAGGCCGCGCTTCTCGGCCTCAACGGGCCACTCGTCGGAGTAGCCATCGCCGGAAAAGAGGATGCGCTGGTGGTCGGTCAGGACCTTCTTGCAGTACTCGAGCGCGGCGTCCTGGAACTCATCCTCGGGCGTACCCTCAAGCGCGTCGGCGAAGGACTTGAGCGACTTGGCCACGGCGGCATCGAGCACCAGGTTGGAGTCGGAGACGTTCTGCTCGGAGCCGCAGGCACGGAACTCGAACTTGTTGCCGGTGAAGGCAAACGGGGAGGTGCGGTTGCGGTCGGTGTTGTCCTGCATCAGCTTGGGCAGGGTATCGGCGCCCAGGTCGAGCACGCCGCGCGTGGCATGGACGGAAGCCTTGCCATCGATGATCTTCTCGACGACCTCGGTAAGCTGGTCGCCCAGGAAGATGGACATAATCGCCGGAGGAGCCTCGTTGGCGCCCAGACGATGATCGTTGCCGGCCGAGGCAACGGAGGCACGCAGGAGCTCCTGATAGTTATCGACGGCCTCGATCACCGCGGTGAGGAAGACGATGAACTGCAGGTTGTCGAGCGGGGTGTCGCCCGGATCGAGCAGATTCTCGGACTCGGTGCCAAGCGACCAGTTGTTGTGCTTGCCCGAACCGTTGATGCCCTCGAAGGGCTTCTCGTGCAGCAGGCAGACCAAGTCGTGGCGGGAGGCGATGAGCTTCATCTTCTCCATCATGACCAGATTCTGGTCGATGGCCTCGTTGACCTCGCCATAGACCGGTGCAAGCTCATGCTGGCAGGGAGCAACCTCGTTGTGCTTGGTCTTGGCGGGAATGCCAAGAGCCCACAGTTCATCGTCCAGATCCTTCATATAGGCCGAGACGGTGGGACGGATAGCGCCAAAGTAGTGCTCCTCGAGCTCCTGGCCCTTGCAGGGAGCAGCACCAAAGAGGGTGCGGCCGGTGATGACCAGGTCCTTGCGCTTGCGGTAGGCGTCCTTCTTGATCAGGAAGTACTCCTGCTCGTCGCCCACGGAAGGAACGACCTTCTTGGGGGTCTTGCCAAACAGTGCCAAAACGCGCTTGGACTCACGCGAGAGTGCGGTCATGGAGCGCAGCAGCGGGGTCTTCTTGTCCAGGGCCTCGCCCGTGTAGGAGCAGAAAGCCGTGGGGATGCACAGGACATCGTCCTTGATAAAGGCGGGGCTGGTGGGATCCCAAGCGGTGTAGCCACGGGCCTCGAAGGTGGCGCGCAGGCCGCCGTTGGGGAAGCTGGAGGCGTCCGGCTCGCCCTGGATGAGGTTCTTGCCCGTAAACTTGGTAATGGCGGTGCCGTCGTGGTTGGGCTCGAGGAAGCTGTCGTGCTTCTCGGAAGTAATGCCCGAAAGCGGCTGGAACCAGTGCGCGTAGTGCGTCGCACCCTTGGAGATGGCCCAGACCTTCATGGCATGGGCAACGGCGTTGGCCACATCCAGGTCGAGCGGCTCACCGCCCTCGAGGGTTGCAGCAAGGCGCTTCCAAATGTCCTTGGGGAGGTAGTCCTTCATGACTTCCTCAGAGAACACCATGGTCCCGAAGCGGTCAGTAAGTTCGGCCATACGGAACTCCCTTCGTATCGGCACCGCGTGAGAAGCGGTGTTGATTACTAACGAACGAGTCATAGCTTAGACTCGCCGTGTTTCCGCGACATTACCGTTATGTTGCCGTCGCGAAACCAATCAATGAGGTTACCGCATCGCGGCGATGTTGCCACCCTCAACAGCCAATCAACTGCATAAATTGCAGACCTCTCCGCATGGTTTAAGGGTAGTCAATTGGGAACGGGGCTCTATTAACTGGTATTTCGCATCAGATACCATTCAATATATAGCCCCATCCTAGATTGACCGCCCTGTTATAGGAAGTACCGATAGCGAAGCGTTTTCGATTGGTATCACCAAATCGCGAGAGAAACTCCACCTTAGCGCGGTCGTGCTGTAGAATCCTTGCAACAAAACATCGCACCTAGGCATCTAAAGGAGCACGATATGCGCGTCGACGAGGTTTTTAAGCAGGCAGCATCCCGGGGCACCGCGCCCGTTTCGTTTGAGATGTTCCCGCCCAAGGGCGAGCTCACCCTCGACACGGCTCGCGAAGTGGCAGGCAATCTGTGCAAGCTTTCGCCGAGCTTTGTCTCGGTCACCTGCTCGGCCGGCGGCTCGGGCAACGGTGCCACCACCGCCCCCATCGCGCATATGATTTCGAGCGAATTCGACACGCCCTCGGTGGCACACCTCACCTGCGTGGGCCGCTCGCACGCCGATATCGCCGCCAAGGTCGACGAATACCGCTCCGCCGGCGTAGAAAATGTGCTGGCCCTGCGTGGCGATCTCCCTGCCGGCGCGACCGAGGACGACAAGCCTGCCTCCGACTACGCCTACGCCCGCGACCTCATCCCCGAGCTCGTCGACGCCGGCTTTTGCGTGGGCGCCGCAGCCTACCCCGAGGGCCACATTGCCTGTGAGGATCTCAACCTCTCGGTCGAACACCTCAAGCAAAAACAGGACGCCGGCGCGAGCTTCTTTGTGACACAGCTCTTCTTTGATAACGAGTGCTTCTACCGTTTTCGCGAGCTTGCCGACAAGGCCGGTATCACCGTGCCCATTACCGCGGGCATCATGCCGTTTATGGGCAAGTCGCAGATCAGCCGCATGGTCTTTATGTGCGGCGCGTCGCTGCCCTCCCCCGTCATCAAGATTCTCGCCAAGTACGAGAACGACCCCGAGAGCCTGCAGGTAGCCGGTGTAGATTATGCCGCCCGCCAGCTTTGCGACCTCAAGGAGCACGGCGCCGACGGCCTGCACCTGTACACTATGAACCGTCCTGCGATCGCCGCGACCATTATGGAGCGCCTGGGGTAATGGAAAAACCGCACATCGATACAACCGCTGTCGAAGTGCCGGCCGACCTTGCGTCGCCGGCGCTTTACCGTGTCGATGCTGCGCACCATCCCCGTGTCGACCGTGCCGAGATGCTGCGGTATCTGGGTTACGGCGGCCAGCAGATCGAGCCCGAACTGTCACGACGTATTGAGCTTGTGGTCGAGCGTCTGGAATTGGACATTGAGCCCCGTGGCGTGCGCCGCGTGTTTGCCGTCGATGCCACGGGTGTGGACGAGCAGGGAGAACCTTGCATCCGTCTGGTCGGCACCAACGTTGAGCTGCGCGGTCGCGATATCTATCGACATCTCAAAGATGCCCGCTTTGCCGCGCTCATGGCATGTACCCTCGGCATGGACGCCGAGCGTCGCCTGCGCACCACGGGAGCCCAACATCCCCTGGAGGGCGCCGTGCTCGACGCCGCGTGCTCCGCTTACGTGGAAGCCGCCGTTGAGCAAATGGACCAGCAGGTCAAGACGGACGCCGCCGTTCATGGGCTCGCCGGCAACTGGCGCTTTAGTCCCGGCTACGGCGACTGCCCGCTCTCGGCCCAGCGCTCAATCGTGGCTGCGCTCAACGCCACGCGGCTCATCGGGCTTACCGTCACACCCACCAGCCTACTCATGCCCACCAAGAGCGTGACCGCGGTGATCGGCCTGTTCGAAGGCGAAGTCCACGACGCCCAAAGCCGCCCCACCTGCAATATCTGCCGCATGCGCGAGCAGTGCCGCTTCCGCGCCGCCCACACCACCTGCTATTCGCATTCTGAATAAAATGTCAATTGATGGCACGGTATCGAGGGAATCTCATCCGTATGTAAGCGGATGTCCTCACAAACAAGTACCATAAGATTCCAAATAACAACTATCTGAAAGCCAGTACATGCACAACATTCTGCAGTTCTCGCCACAACTAACCGCGCTTGAGTTTTTTTCAGGCATTGGCTTGGCTCGTGCCGGCATGGCAAAAGCCGGAATCAAAACAATCTGGGCAAATGACATAGACCATACTAAATGCGCCATGTACGGCCAGTGTTGGGGCGATGAGCATCTAGTCGAGCAGGATGTCCACACACTCGACCCCGACTTAATACCCCAAGCCGACATCGCATGGGCGTCAAGCCCTTGCACAAACTTATCTCTCGCGGGAAACAGGGAGGGACTTATCTCTGGCAAAGAGTCCAGTGCGTTCTTTGGCTTTATTAAGGCCATCGAAGGAATGGGCGATCGTGCCCCGCGGGCACTTGTTCTCGAAAATGTCATCGGCCTTGCCACGTCTAATAACAGTGATGACTTTAGACTCGTTTGCCAGGAATTTAATCGTTTAGGCTATTCATGCGACGCTTATTTTATCGATGCACGGCACTGGCTTCCCCAGTCACGCCCCCGCATGTTTGTCGTCGGATTAAAAAACCCTCTTCCCAACAGCCGACTCGATTCCTCGCTTCGTCCTGAAAAGGTCTCCTGGATTCACTCCGACCCTTCACTCATTACGCACGTCTCTCACCTAAACGAGCCAAGTCCACTTCGCATGACGGGCCTTGCAACGGTTGTTGAAAATATTCCCGAGAACGACAAGCGTTGGTGGAACAAAAACCAAGTACAAGCATTTATCGACTCACTTGCACCGCATCAAGCAGAGCGCCTTCAGCGCTTCTTAAATGCCAAAGAAAGAATTGTTCGCACTGCTTACCGTCGCACGCGATCGGGCGTTGTGCGCTGGGAAATCCGTGAAGAAGAAATTGCCGGATGTCTAAGAACGGCTCGCGGCGGCTCATCAAGACAGGCAGTCGTTATATGCGAAAACGGAAAGATAGAAGTTCGCTGGATGACTGGAACTGAATATGCCCGTCTCCAAGGTGCCGACTCATGTCAGTTTAGCGGCTTCTCGGATGCTCAGATTCGCTACGCATTCGGCGATGCAGTTGCCGTGCCAGTTGTCACTTGGCTTATAAAAAATGCAGTCAAACCCGCGCTTATGTCTTCAAGGAACGGAGTGGACAATAATGGAAATGACCAATTGCTCCTTGAGCGAGCCCGATAAAGACATCTTGGATGCCATTGAACTCTGGTACGAATCCAAGCGCAGCAAGCGAGGCAACGTCAACCGTAACGTCATGGCGGTTGGCATAGGCATAAGCGAGCTGTTGCAAAACCGTTTTCCGCTCACCGACGATTATGTGCAATCGGACAAGGGGAGCCAAGTACGAGGCCTAAGTGGAGCATGCATCAAAACAGTTTTAGCCAGACATGGGGAAACGCGTGCCTTCGCATCAGAGGGCGGCAGAACCTCACGCGGCACACTCCCGATGGCGCTTGAGCTTGCCACAATTATCAACTCTGCCCTACCCAGTGACACTTGCGAAGACACTCGTCTTGAAGCTGCGAATGCAATCGCCAATTTCTTCGTCGAGCGAATCCAGGTCGATTTCTTTAACCGGCAGAGAATCAAAGTCGAAATCGATCTTCAAAAACCAATTTCTGTCATTGTCGATGATATCCTAGCCGAAGCAAGCCTACGGTCCGATAAGCCAACGGGTACCGTCGCACAGCACCTGGTAGGTGCAAAACTAGAGATGTTATTTCCAACCATAGAAATCGGAAAGGACAACTCAAACGCCGCCGACCAGCAGACAGACCGTTCTGGCGATTTCCAAATCAATGATGCTGCATTTCATGTGACTGTATCGCCAATGGCCAAATTGACCGATCGATGCCGAGATAACATTCGAAATGGCATTCGGCCCATCGTCGTTGTCCCCCACGATAAAGTTTCCTTCGCTTACGGACTGTTCGAAAGTGAGGGACTCGGCAATCGCGTACAGGTTATCGCGCTCGAATCGTTTATCGGCATCAATATTGAAGAGTTATCGTTCTACAAGCGAGGCCTAATTCGATTAAATGTCGCACGGCTTCTTGCCCACTACAACAAGCGAATCGAAGATATCGAGCCCGACAAATCTCTTCAAATAGAAATTCCTCAGTGGGCTCTAGACGAAATGGATGCACATGGCGAATAGCTCAAACATACTTATCACTCATGATCTGGACGGTGCCGCGCTGGCGGCGCCTGTTGACGCCGCACGCCGCAATGGCGCTGCATACAAGACGCGCACGATCGACGATCTGCGCATTAAGGACGATCGCCTGCGCGCCGCCATCGAGGGCACGGGGCACCTGCTGTTCGACGGCGGCATGGGCACCATGTTGCAGGCCGCTGGCATGAAGGCGGGCGCCCTGCCCGAGCTGCTCAACTTTGAGGAGCCCCAGGTTATCACTGATATCCAACGTCAATATGTCGAGGCCGGCTGTGACGTGATCACCGCCAACACCTTTGGCGCCAACGCCCACAAGCTCGACGGTGCCGCCACCGTGGCAGGCGTCTTTGCCGCGGCCGTCGCCTGTGCCCGCGAGGCCGGCGCCCGCTACGTCGCCGGTGACATCGGCCCCATCGGCGCGCTGCTTCGCCCCTTGGGCACCCTGAGCTTCGACGAGGCCTATGACCTCTTTGCCGAGGAAGTGCGCGCCGGCGTCGATGCGGGCGTGGACCTCTTTATTATCGAGACCATGACTGACCTTGCCGAGATCAAGGCAGCCGTCCTCGCCTGCCGCGAGAACTCCGACCTGCCCGTCTTTGCCACCATGACCTTTGAGGAAGACGGCCGCACCTTCCTGGGCACGAGCCCCGAGGTCGCCGCCATCACGCTCGACGCCATCGGCGCCGACGTTTTGGGCATCAACTGCAGCCAAGGACCGGCCGAGCTTCGAGGACTCGCCGCACGTATGCTCACCGTTACCGACAAGCCCATTATGGTGCAGGCCAACGCGGGACTGCCCCACGTGGACGACGACGGCAATACCGTCTTTGATATCCAGGCCCCCGAATACGCCGAAGCCGTCGCCGGCATGATCGCCGACGGTGTGAGCGTCGTGGGCGGTTGCTGCGGCACCACGCCGGCGCACATGGCGGCCTTGCGCACGCTTATCGATAACCACACGCCCAGCCCGCGCCACCGCAAGCCCAGTATGTCGGTCACGAGCGCCCAAACGGTCGTGGACCTTCCCTGCGACGGCCACAAGATCGCCGTCATCGGCGAGCGCATCAACCCCACCGGCAAAAAGCGCCTGCAGCAGGCCCTGCGCGACGGCGACCTGGACTACGTCGTGAGCCAGGGCATCAGCCAGCAGGAACAGGGCGCCGACATCCTGGACGTCAACGTGGGCCTGCCCGAGATCGACGAAGTCAAGATCATCCAACAGGCGACCGAACAGCTCCAGGGCTCCACGCTGCTGCCGTTGCAGATCGACTCCACCGACCCCGCAGCCGTCGAGGCCGCCGTGCGCCGCTACGCCGGCAAGCCCATCATCAACTCGGTCAATGGCAAGCAGCAGATCATGGATGAGATCTTTCCGCTGGTCGCCCACTACGGCACCAACGTTGTCGGACTTACGCTCGACGAAGGCGGCATCCCCGATACCGCCGAGGCCCGCTTCGCCATCGCCGAGCGCATCGTGGCCGAGGCCGCCCGCTACGGCATCGGCCCGAACCGCATCCTCATCGACTGTCTAGTCATGACCGCCTCGACCAATCAACGCCAAGCCGAGCAGATCCTGCGCGCCATGTCCCTGTGCAAGGAGCGTCTGGGCGTCAAATGCGCGCTCGGCGTGTCGAACATCAGCTTTGGCCTGCCTGCCCGCCCGCTGCTGGGCTCGGTCTTTTTGGCTGCCGCTTTTGGCGCGGGCCTGGACGCCCCCATCATGAACCCGGGCTCCAAGCGCTTTATGGATACTGTCTACAGCTATCGCGTCCTGAGCGTTGAGGACGAGGGCTCGACCGGATACATCGAGCGCTACGCCGGTTGGACCGATCCGTACAAGATCGCCGCCAACCCGACAGCGGCTCAGGCCGCATCGAGTGATGCCGCGCCCGCTGCTGGCACCGCCGGCACCGACGGCAACGACGACCCGATTCGTCGCATGGTCGTCTCGGGCCGCAAAGGCGAGATCGCTGCCGAGACCGAGCGTCTGCTGGCAGACCACGATGCCATGGACCTCATCAACAATCACTTTATCCCCGCCCTCGACGAGGTTGGCGTCCTCTTTGACCAGGGCAAATTCTTCCTACCGCAGCTCATGGCCTCGGCCGAGGCCGCGCGCGTGGGCTTCGACACCATCAAGCGCCTGATGCCCGCCGACGAGATTGCCGACAAGGGCAAAATCTGCGTGGCCACCGTCAAGGGCGACATCCACGATATTGGCAAGAACATCGTCAAAATGCTGCTCGATAACTACGGCTACACCGTCTTTGACCTGGGCCGCGACGTCGACCCGCAAGAGGTGCTCAAGACCGTCAAGGAGCGCGATATCAAACTCGTCGGCCTCTCGGCGCTTATGACTACCACGGTCGTCGCCATGGAGGAGACCATCAAGCTGCTCCATGCCGAGGTGCCGGGCGTCAAGATCATCGTAGGCGGCGCCGTACTCACCCCCGAATACGCCAAGCAGATCGGCGCGGACTACTACGCCAAGGACGCCGCCGAAAGCGCTCGTATCGCCGAAGAGGTCTTTGGGCAGTAACACAACGGAAACAACCGAGCACCAAAACGTGCCGCATGCGCCACTTGGCACGTGCGGCACGTTAAAATAGATAAGACTATGCTCGTTTTGGCAGATAGGAGCGCAAGGATGGCGATCACGCCCGCAGAAATCGCGGAAACCCGCGGCATGGTTGAGGAGCAGAACCTCGACATCAGGACCATCACCATGGGTGTTTCGCTCATGGGTTGCGGCGACGAGAACCTCGACCGCATGTGCACGAAGATCTACGACCACGTGACGCACACGGCTGAGCATCTGGTCGAGACCGCCGAGAACCTCGAGCGCGAGTACGGTATCCCCATCGTCAACAAGCGCGTTTCCGTCACCCCGGTGGCGCAGATTGCCGCGTGCTGCAAGGATGAGGACCTCACCCCCATCGCGCATGCCCTCGACCGCGCGGCCGAGACGCTCGGCATCGACTACCTGGGCGGCTTCTCCGCGCTCGTCCAGAAGGGCATCGGCGACGCCGACCGTCGCGTCATCCAGTCCATCCCCCAGGCGCTCGCCACCACGAGCCGCGTCTGCTCCAGCGTCAACGTCGCCAGCCTGCGCGCCGGTATCAACATGGACGCCGTGCTTATGGCCGCCCAGACCATCATCGATGCCGCTAAACTCACGGCCGACCAGGACTCCGTCGGCGCTTCCAAATTTGTCTGCTTTGCCAATATGGTCGAGGACTCCCCGTTTATGGCGGGCGCCGTCCACGGCGGTGGCGAGGCCGACGCCGTCATCAACGTAGGCGTCTCGGGCCCCGGCGTTATGGCCGCAGCCCTGGAGACGCTGCCCGATTCCGCATCGATGATGGAAGTCGCCGAAAAGATCAAGCAAACCGCCTTTAAGATCACCCGCGCCGGCGAGCTCATGAGCCGCGAGGCCGCCCATCGCCTGGGTGTCGAGAAGGGCATCGTCGACCTGTCGCTGGCTCCCACGCCTGCCATCGGCGACTCCGTTGCCCGTATCCTCGAGATCATCGGCGTGGGCACCTGTGGTGGCCCGGGCACGACCTGCGCGCTCGCCATGCTCAACGATGCCGTCAAGAAGGGCGGCGTCATGGCCAGCTCCAGCGTGGGCGGCCTGTCCGGCGCGTTCATTCCCGTGTCCGAGGACGCCGGCATGATCCGTGCCGCC
>ERZ827440.929-NODE-929-length-36553-cov-3.146720_pt1 | contig 36553 bp, 35 predicted proteins | sample MGYA00519774_ERZ827440 | MGnify/ENA primary metagenome ERZ827440 (study PRJEB31778, sample SAMEA3449302) | human gut metagenome | biome: human gut; feature: human-associated habitat; material: faeces | place: United Kingdom | collected 2010/2012 ... | reverse complement strand
ACCATTATCTATGCTTGAAATGGCATTATTATATTCTTCTTCGCTTATTTTACCAAGTTCCTTCATTTTTCCTAAAACAGTTTTAGTTCTCTTTATATAAGGAGAAGGGTCTTGTATATTTTTTTCAATATAAGCTCCATAATAAGTTGGGGATTGAGTTACACCAGCAATATATGCACATTGGATAAGATTTAAATCTTTTGCTGGTTTATTAAAATAGTAATAAGCAGCAGCTTCAGCACCATAAGTTGTACCACCAAATGGAATTGTATTTAAGTATTGACATAGTATTTCATCTTTTGATAGATTTTTTTCAAGCTCTAGAGCAGTATAAATTTCTTTTATTTTTCTTTCAATGGCTGAATCTTCATTTTGTAAAATTGTATTTTTTAGAAGCTGTTGAGTAATAGTAGAACCACCATGAAAACTAGTATCACCTCTAACAATTTTTTTAACATCTGTTACAAAGGAACCAACAATTCTTCTTACATCTATACCATTATGTTTATAAAATCTTTGGTCTTCAATTGAAACAATAGCATCTTTTAAATATTGAGGCATTTCATCATAACTTATTACAGTACGTTGAATTTCAGAATTTAAACTATCCATAAGTTCTCCATTATTGTCATAAAAATATGATGCTTCACTTAGGGTTGTTATGCTATTTATATCTAAATCAGGAAGACTTTTAATTATTGCTAATATATAACCTGCAATTACAACACAACATATTAAGCAGATGGTAAAAAATGTTATTAAAAATGCTTTAAAAACATCCTTAGCAGAATTTTTTTTTGCTTTAGTTTTTTTATTCTTTTTTTGATTTTGGGATTTATTTTTATTATTGGTTTCAGTCATAGACCCCTCCTAAGTTTTTCCTATAATATTATTCCTTATTATAGCATAATTATAATATGAGTAAATTAATAACTCAATATAAAGGTGAAGGATGAAGTATTATAGAAAAAAGAAGTTACCTTCCAAATTATTCATATTAATTATTGTTACCATATTAATTATTTTTAATCTTGGAATTTATTTTTTTAATAAAATAGTTTTTCCTTCTGTATTAAAAATTTCTGAAACTATGATTAAATCTAAAACCATAGAAAAAATAAGTGAGACTAGCATAGAACTTTTTAATGATGAATTTAATTATGATGAAATGATAATTATAAATAGAGATAATGAAGGAAATATTAATCTTATACAAGCAAATACAATGAAATTAAATTATTTAGCATCTAAACTTTCAGTAGAATGTAATAAAACTCTTCAATCTATGGGAGAGGTGGAAATGAAAGTTCCTTTAGGTTGGATAAGTAAAAATAGTGCCTTTTATAGACTAGGCCCAAAGATTAATGTAAAAATAGAACCTATAGGAAATATGAATGTAACCTATGAATCAAAATTTGAAAGTGCAGGAATAAATCAAACAAGACATACAATATATTTAAAGGTAGAATCAAAAATAAGAATAGCTGTACCATTTCAAAATAAAGAAATAGATGTTTTATGTGAAATACCAGTATCAGAAACTATTATAGTTGGCAAAATACCAAGCACAGCAATTGATTTTAGTAAATAGAAAAAGCTTTAGCAAGTTTTTCATTTAAATTCTTGCTAAAGCTTTTAGTTATTTTTCATCAAAATTAAATACATAAGGAATGTTTCTATAATATCCACTATAGTCTAATCCAAAGCCTGCAACAAATACATCTTCTACTTCAAAACAGCAGTAATCTGGCTTTAAGTTTACCTTTCTTCTAGAAGGTTTATCTAAAAGAACACAAGTTTTTACAGAATTAGCTCCAAGAGATTTTATATGTTCTATAATAAATTCCATTGTATAACCAGTATCAATAATATCATCAGTTATTAAAACATCATATCCAGTAATGTCATCTAAAATATCATTTATTATTTTTACTTTTCCTGAACTTGTAGTTTCATTTCCATAGCTTGAAGTTGTCATAAAGCCTATTTTAGTTTTTGTATTTATAGCACGAACAATATCTGCTGTAAATATAAAGCTGCCTCTTAATAAAGAAAGAACATAAAGGTTTTTATCCTTATAATCATTAGTTATTATAGCACCTAATTCTTCAATTCTTTTAGCAATTTCTTCTTTTGAGAATAGTATGTTATGTTTTTCACCCATTATTATGTATTCCTCCATAATTTAAAATATTTGCTGTAATTTAATATAACTTAAAAATCTTTTTCTTTCAATAAGAAATATTTACATTGGTTTACTTTACATATGATATGGTATAAAATGAATAGAAAGTTGGTAAGATAATGCTAAGAGGTGATTTTGTTGATAAATGGAAATAGTGAGGGAGTAAAAAAAGTATTTTTAGAAGAATTAGAGAGCATATATAAAATTAAAGTTCCAAAAACAGAAATATGTTCTATGGATATTATAGAAAAAATGTGTATGGTTTCATCTGCCATAGAAAGAGAAGTAAGTGTTTCAATAGATAGAAAGGGAAATGTTAAGTCTGTAGCAGTTGGAGATTCAACTTCAGTGGAGCTTCCTTTATTAGATATAAGAGAAGGAAGACTTGCAGGGGTGAGAATTATTCACACTCATCCTAATGGTTTTTGTAACCTTTCTGCACTAGATTTATCAGCATTGTTAAAATTAAAGCTTGATTGTATAGTTGCTGTGGGAGTGTATCAAAATAAAATAATAGATTATTCACTAGGTAATCTTAGAGTTAAGGATAATACATTATTATTTGAAGAAAAGAGTCATTTATCCTTTGAAGAATTAGTCTCTGTAAATATTTTAGAAGAGGTAAGATATTTAGAAAATCTTATAAAGGATAATGATATAGAAGAGGATACAGAAGAGAAGGCCATTGTAGTAGGGTCAGATACAAGAGAAAGCCTTGAAGAACTTAAAGAGCTTGCAAAGGCTTGTAATATTCCAGTATTAGATAGTGTATATCAAGGAAGAAATAAAATTGATGTTGCTTTTTACATAGGAAGGGGAAAAGTTCTTGAAATAGCTTCTTTAAGACAAACAGAAAGGGCAAACTTAATAATATTTGATGATGAACTTTCAGGTTCTCAAGTTAGAAACTTAGAAAATGCTTTAGGAGCTAAAGTTATAGATAGAACAACTCTTATTTTAGAGATATTTGCAAGAAGAGCAAGAAGTAAAGAAGCAAAAATACAAGTAGAACTTGCTCAACTTAAATATAGAAAGGGAAGATTACAAGGTTTAGGAACAGTTCTTTCAAGAACAGGTGGAGGAATTGGAACAAAAGGGCCTGGAGAAAAGAAGCTTGAAACAGATAGAAGACATATAGAAGAGGCTATATATGATTTAAAAGATGAACTTAAAAAAATAAAAAAGACAAGAGAAATTCAAAGAGAAAAAAGAAATAAAGAAAATATACCTAATATAAATCAAATGAGTGAAGATTATCTTAATTTATCAATAGACCCAGGAAATAAGTATTCTGTTCCATATATGTTTGGAACTGTAGGACTTATTTATAATAAAGATGTTGTAACTGAAAAAGTTGATAGCTGGGATATATTGTGGAACGAAAAATATAAGAATCAAATATTTATGTTTAACACTTATAGAGATACAATAGGTGCTGCCCTTAAAAAGCTTGGCTATTCTTTAAATAGTGAAAATAAAGATGAAATAGAAGAAGCTAAAAATCTTCTTTTAAGCCAAAAGAAATTAGGAACTATTTATGGTAGTGACTATGGAACAGAAAGTATAGCAAGTGGAGAAACAGTTGTTAATATGATATGGTCTGGAGAAGGATTAAACCTTCAAGATGAATATGATAATTTAGAATATGTTGTTCCAAAGGAAGGGGCAAACTTTTGGATAGATAGCTTATGCATTCCTAAGTCTGCAAAAAATGTAGAAGGAGCAGAAAAGTTTATAAACTTTGTAAGTGATAAAGAAAATTCTTTAAGAATAGCAGATGAAATAGGATATACAACTCCAAATAAAGAAGCTATGGAAGAACAAGATGATAGTATAAAAAACAATCCAAATGCATATATGCCAAAGGAAATAATGGATAGATGTGAACTTTACAAAGACTTACCAAAGGATGTAAAGAAAGTTTACGACGAAGCATGGACAGAAATTGGCGTAGAAAGCAGTGAAGAATAAGGATAATATTAGCAAGTTTCAAAAATATTTAACTTCTTATGTTATTTAGTTGTTTCAGTCCACAGGTTTTAAGTATTACTGCTTTATAAAATAAGGAATTTAATATTTCAATAAACTTAATTGATATTATTGAACTTTATGAAAAGTAATATATAATATTAAAAAAAGGAGATGATTTTTTATGGATGATAGAATTATTGATTTTAATGAGATAAAGAATAAGGCTAATGAAAAAGATGTTGATAAGTTAGAAAATTATATGTATAGTTTGTATTATGATATGGCTGAGGGTAGAATTACTATGGCTGATTTTACTAAGAAGATGTATGCTTATATGGAAGAGAATAATATATCTCAAGATAAGTTTTTTAATATACAAAAAAAGCTTATGGAAAGATATGGATTTGATCCTTCAAATTTAGAGGAGCAGTTAAAAAATGCAGGAATAAGTATATCAAGGACTATGTGACCGTTTCAGTAGTGGTTGATATGGGGTGCGGGAATACAAAAGTCTGATATTCAGACTAGCATAAAGCCAAGAGGTAAAATGACCTCTTGGCTTTATGGTTATAGATGTTTATGTATTACATTTTCCTGCATAGATAATAGTTCATTGATGCTACTTGTAATTGTATCACGTTTCTGCTCAAACAGTCTTATAGCTGACATAAGGCTGTTTATGTTTGCCTCGTCATATTGGGGAACTAAAATCGTTTTTATTTTTTCCCAAGATGTACGGGGAAGTTGCTGACCGGATTTTGATTCCATCGCTATATCAACAAATTCTTTTCGCCGCATATAGTAGGAAAATACTTTCGCAGACTCACTGGTATCAAAGCGCAGAACAATAATGTCAGTCGAGCAGATACCATCAAAATCGGCAAAATAGACTTTGTTTAGATATGGTCGTAGTTTTCCATATAATACATCGTTTTTACTAAAAACAGTTTTTGCGCTCCGTATTGACAGTACTTCTGAATCAATTTCGCCACACAGAGTTCCCTCGTTGGGAGCAATGTTTTCGAGACCTATATACTTTGTCTCTCCGGTCATTGATTGTGGGTTGACTTTGTTTGTAATATTATGCGCAAGTTTTCCCAAAGCTATTTTTGTAAGGTTCCGCCTATCAAATTGCATAAACAATTCTTCAATCTGTTCTTTTTCTTTTAGCAACTCAGATTGCAATGATTTAATCTTTGGGCTATATTCTTCTATTTCAAAAACAATTTGTTCTTGAATTTCTTTTTGTGGCAAAGGAATGTACAATTCTTTTAAGTATTTATAATGGCGCTCATACTTTCCCTTGTTAACAATATACTCAGATTGAGATTTGAGTGCATAATAAAAATACTTAGGAATGATATTCGCTGCACATTTCAGAAGTTGAGTACCGTCTCCACCTTGAACAAACGGGAAATCAACATATTTAAGGCAACAATTATGATCGCCAAATACTACAAGGGGTAAATCTGTTATTGGATCAATATTATCACAATATCCATCAATTAACGCAATACTATTCTGAGATACAACAGGGTATTCTCCTTTGTCTGAAAGGTGCGAGTTATCAATTTTTGCGGTCGACCCGATAATTGGATCCAGAATGCTATCTACTTTAGTTGCTGCTATCTTCCAGCTAAATGTCTTTTGCTTCTTGTAACCATTTAGTGATATGGTTTTTTCAAACTGTACAGTATGATAATCAATTGCCGAAACCAAGTCAATAGAGGAAACATTCTGTTCCATACTTTTGTCTATGCGGATAGCTGTATGCAGAAAGGCGTTATAGATATAACTGTTTGCCTTTTTCGTGTTGAGAAGGCTAGTCTCGTCATACAATTTCGTGCCACCCGGCAGCATTTTTATTCCTTCATGCCCACGCCGGTTAGAAAACTCGTAACCAAGAAACTCTTTTTCGGCCTGCTTTTCGCCAACTTTTACAATAACTGTTTCCTGCGAATATGTAAGCAGGAAATACAGTATCTTCTCTTTTTCAATAGAATGAACCTTAGAATAGAAAATCTTTTCTAGTTCTGCGTTTTGTGCTGATGCCGATTTCTCCTTAAACTGCTTTTGATCTTTCAGCTTTGTAATTTCTGGCAGGCTGTCAAACCAATTCTGGTAGTCAGCCCAAATCTCTTGCGATTTAAAAGCATCGTTTGCCTTTCTTGTTACAAACGAAATGTAGTCATCAAAAGATATGCCGTCAAACACTTCTTCGACATATTTGCTAAATGCTTTTTCAATGCCTAAAATAGTAGTTTCCTTGGGACGTTCAAAGAAGCTGTTGACCGCATTTTGTATTTGCTTATGGTCAAGATTTGACCGACGTTCCAAGAACAGGATAACGGTATTAGTTCCTGTCGCCATAAAAGTATTTGAGCCAAGCTCTGTAATGCCCTTGATTTTGAAATATTTGAGTATAATCTCTCGCGCAGCAGTATAAATGCCAGCGTTGCTCAAAATAGAGCTTGGCAGAATAATACCCGCATACCCGCCAACCTTTAGCAGTTGCTTCATGCGTTCTACAAAAAGGCATTCGATTTCAGAACTGTTATCCGTGAGCCGATTAAACAGTTCAAAGGAATCTTCGCCATTTTGAACAGTAGATTTGAATGCGCTCACAGAATAAGGTGGGTTGGCAATTAAAATATCAAATTGTCCATTATCCTGTGGATTGTCTTTAATGGTTTCTCTCAAGCGTCCTTTATAATCTTTGGATGTAGAAAAACTGTCCAATCCATTTGCGCGAATAATGTTCGCTTCGCCGTCACCGTTCAAGAACGAGCTGACCTTGGAGGATTTTACAAGCCGATAATCCGCATCAATACCATAGACGTATTCTTTCGCCCAATCGTATTTATCAAAATCTCTCCATGCGTTGAGCTTTTTACGGACGGACGGTTTTGCCACGCTTATGTCGATTTGAACTCTGTCCATGTATTCGGTTAAAAAATGACCTGTCCCGCATGCAAAGTCAATTACACTTGGAAGAATATCCGGCTCTCCACTTTTTAGCTTGTTTAATATAAACTCTTTTATCGGCAAAGAAGAAACGATATAGCGACAAATCGGAACAGGTGTAAAAAACTGTCCCGCTTCTTGTTTAATGCTGGTATTTAGTAGCAATTCAAAGAAATCACCTAAAAATTGCTGCTTATGCCCATATCTGAATTGATATGGCTGTAATAATTCAACCACTTCTCGGACGATGTGGGCATTGGTCTTGAAAGACTGATCGTTATATACCTCAATGAAAGCAAACTCAGGATTTTTTTGCAGTCTAAGTTTGGTTAGCATACTCTTTATAGCATCAAATGCTGCTTTATCGCTTATATTAGCAAGCTGCCCGGATATTTCTTCATCGGAATAGTCCGTTACTTCTATTTCTAAGAAACGGTGCATGCCTTTCTTGTAAAGGTCATTTAGACGAACTTGCAAGCTCTCGTCGCTGTCGTCCTCCAACCATTGAAAATCAACCTGTTCGTCTTCATTCTTATCCTCGTCAATTATTTTACAAATAAATAGGTTAAGTATTTTGTTGAATGCGTTTGGCTTGTCCGAAACGACATTGTGGCGCAGTATTTCCGCAAATTGATTAAAAATGCGGCCGCTATCATCTTTTGTTAGTGGCTGCAACCGTCCGCGTACCAATGCTTTAATCTCGATGTTATAGGCAGTAGCCCATTCTTCAAAAATACCATTATCTTTGAAGTTCTTGTTCCAATGGTCATGGATTTCTTTCACATTGGCTAATTCAGCCCAATCTTCCTCAACCGGCACAATACCATTCTTGTATTCTATTTGCGTATCGTTAAGCTGAGAGGCATAAAGACATAGATATTTTACCGTTCTATCGTTAGAAAAATAAGAAAACAGTTGTGCGCCATCCTTAACCATTTTCTTGTATTCTTTTACGAACTCAGTACCCCAAGTTTTGCATTCAATCATGAGATATGATTTTCCATCATGATCGGACACAATAATATCCAGCTTGCCTTTTAGGTTTCGGCCTAAAGGGTATTTCTTTTCCAACGCTATTGCATTTGGTGCATATCCCTTTTCTAAAAGCCTGTTTACACATTCAAGAACAACAAAGTTTTCGGAGTTTTCAAAATTGCTTGTGGTTGTATCGCCCCAAGTGATGCCATGAGCATCATCTATAGAGTCCTCGCGATACTCAATTTTTTCCGTATTGAAATTGACACGAACGATGTAACCGTCATGCCCGGAATACTTTTTATAATAGATATTATCTCGGCCGTCTTCGGGAAGAAAGCCGAGTGCTGTTATCAGTTCTCTTACATTATTCAATGAAATCTTCATTGCCCAATCCCCCCCTTTTGCATATTAACTAATGCAGCTCTTGCTTTGTCGGTAAGAGAGTATTTGCCTCTTGGGCTTTGCTGCGTTATATAGCCATCGCTCTTTAGTTCCGCTATAATGCTGTTTACCTTGACCTTGCTAAATTGCAAAAGATCAGCAATTTCTTGCTGCGTTAACTTAATTACAGTGCTGCCTTTGACAGATATTTGTCGTTCGGCCATGCACTCTAAAACTCGATACTTATCATTTGCGAAGTATTCCAAACCCATATAAAAGCCCTCCTAAACCATGAAGGTATAAAAATTATACCATAATGGATTTAAAAAGCAAAGAAAAACAAGAGTGACCACAAGCGGGAAGGCTATGCTCCTTTCCGCTTTCCACTTTTTTGCCGTTTTTCACACAAATGTTATCATGGCTTGAAAAGCGGCGACGAGTGGGATATAATGAACATGGAAACAGGCTTTGGTCTGTTGGAAGTTGAGGTCGTGCTTGCTATCAAGCACATAGTGTCGAGAGATAGATTTTGTTTACTTCGTCCTTTTCTCAAAAGGCACAGACTTCAGCAAAGAAAAGTATCCAAGTCTGCCATTGTAGGCAATCACAGTTTCTAAGTTGCAAAGCATTATGCGGATAAACAATAGAATAGGTGCGCCCAAGCGGGCGAAAAATCAGAAAGACACGGCCAAGTATGGCTGCGTCCTTTTTGCTTATCGGGTTCCGGGCGGGGGTATTGCCCATTTAGAAAATACCCAGCAAACCGAATGAAAGGGGGTGACGCCTATGAAAAAACCGGCTTTCCAGTTTCCTTTTCATAGAACGCCTTTTGCTCTTGTCGCCCCCGCTTTCGGAACCCCGCAAAGAATGGCAGATAGATAGACATGCCGCCTAAACCGTCGTTTTCCATCGAGGAGGAACAGATACGGTTTGAACGACAATATACACAGTCGCAAGGATTTCAAAAAACATTCGGACAGCAGGCAATCGAAATCATTGAGAATATGGGGTTAAACTACGGCAAGGCGTTTTCCGATGCCACATTGTTGAACCCCAACGTATTGAGCAGAATGAAGAACGACCCCTCCGGCAGATATGAGCTTGCAACGGTCATATCCATATGCGCCGGATTGGATTTAGACATAGCGACAACGGAAAGGCTGCTATGCGCCGCGGGGCTTGCGCTCTCGCCTGCAAGCCGAACGCATCAGGCGTATCGGTATGTGATTGCCAATATGCCCGGCATCGACATAGATAGCCGCAATGCATTTTTGGAAAGCCTCGGTATTGCCCCGCTTGGCAGCCGAGAATACAACAAATGACTGTTATCCCCGCATAACTCGTTATTGATATGCTGGGATAATTTTGACGTTTTCTAATTTGACAAATTATTTTTCTGCACCGTATATGGGCGCTTCCGTCCCCCTACTCATTTTTTATGTTTTGAAAAGCCTTTCATTTAAGGCGTTTTCTCTCTTTTGTGAAAGTTCGATTGTCCTTTTGATTTCTTCTACAATCAAGATGCAAGCTGCTTGTAAAAACATTGTAGGAGATTAGAGAATATGAAAATCACAGACTTAATCATCGACCCCAAGAGCTTAGGGGAAAAGCTGTGGCTGGTGGAGGTTACACCGGCGTATGAGTACAGGAACAACCAGCGGACGGAGAACGTTACCGGCTACCGCTATGCCGTTGCCATGCCGGATAAGGGGCTGGAAAAGATCAACGTGCGCATCGACGGCAAACAGCTTATGGAAGCGCCGGACGGTTATGCGGAGGTGCGTTTCACCGGCCTTGAAGTGTTCATCTATTGGAGCAACGGACAGCCACAAGTCGGGGCAAAGGCAACGGGCATTGCCCTTGTGAATACCAAGGCTTAACGGTATGCGGCGCGGCGGGGTTGCCGGGGAAAAGGTATTTTTCCATGAAGAAAAATATCCCCCGGCGGCAGCGCCGCGCCGCCCTTGCCATAAGGAATAGTATTACCCTTATGGCAAACCGTGTAGCAAGTAGCGAAACAAGGAGGTTCATTCATGGCAAACAACAGCCAATCCCGCAAATGGGCGCTTGTTATCAACAATCCGCTTGATGCGGGGCTCGACCATACGGCGATTGCCGCCATACTCGCTTTGTTTTCTCCCGCCTATTACTGCATGGCTGACGAGATCGCGGCGACAGGCACGTTTCACACACATGTTTTCCTTTATTCCCCATCGCCCATTCGCTTTGCCACCTTGAAAACCCGCTTTCCCGTGGCGCATATCGAAAAGGCGTATGGAAGTGCAAAGGAAAACCGGGACTATATCACAAAAAGCGGCAAATGGGCCGAGACCGATAAAGCCGAAACCACGGTTGCGGGCAGCTTCATGGAATGGGGAACGCTTCCAGCCGAAAAAGAGGAAACCGGCTCATACGGGAGCTTCGGGAGGGCAAGCGTACGGCGGAAATCATCGAGCAGTCACCCAAGTACGCTTTTCGTGTGCGGGACATCGACACGCTGCGGCAAACGCTGTTAGCGGACAGGTTCGCCACGGAAAACCGCAAGCTGGAAGTAGCTTATCTATATGGTGACACCGGCGCGGGCAAGACAAGGAGCATTTACGAAAGCCATGACCCAAGGGAGATATGCCGCGTCACGAATTACCGCAAGGGCGTATCTTTCGACGCATACAACGGGCAGGACGTTTTGGTGTTCGAGGAGTTTCATTCGCAAATACCCATTGGCGATATGCTGAACTATCTCGACATATACCCGCTTTCCCTGCCCGCACGGTACACAGACCGCATGGCCTGTTATACCAAGGTGTATATCACTTCCAACTTGCCGCTCACCGCCCAATATCGGGACGAGCAGTATCACCGGCGGGAGATATGGGCGGCGTTTCTCAGACGCATACACAAGGTAATGGAGTTTCATAAGGACGGAACAGCGATAGAAAGGTGGGATATGCTTGTATAGGAACGATCAGAAAGACGAGATAAGGCGGGAAACGGAACAGCGTCATTTGCTGCTGCGGTTTGGTCTGGGGCTGAAAGGCGCGTTTACGGATATACGCAAGGCGACTGTCCTGTTGGGCTATTCTGCGGCGCTGTGCGCTCTGTGGACATTTAAAGCAGAAATACTCGGTGCTATGACGGACAGCGTTATACCGGGGCTTGAAAACCTGTATGCGGGGCTGCTGGGGCTGGCGCTGCCCTTTCTTGCGCTGCTGGGGCTATTCTTGCTTATCGTGCTGCTGGGTACGCCCTTATGCGGCGGCAGGGTAAGTCGGTGCCTCCGGCGCGTGGGGCTTGTCAATCACGCGGGAGAAGCGCCCATGTTGATACGGCAGACAAAGCAAAAGAACAGCCGCGTCACCGTTATGGAGTTTGAGGCAAACGGTATTCCCAAGAGCAAATGGGAGGATAAGCGGCTGGATATGGAAACGGCGCTGAACCTTGCCATTGTGAAAATCACCGAGGGCGAGAACAGGCGGCGGGTGTTACTGCATACAGTGCAGGCAAAAAACGCCCTGCCCGAAACGCTGTATTGGCAGAAAAACGATTTGAGGCAAGGGAGCTTTGAGCTTGTATTGGGCGAAAGTTTGTTGGGGCAAGAAACGGTAAACCTTGCCCGTATACCGCATATCCTCTTGGGCGGCTCCACAGGCTCCGGCAAAAGCGTACTGTTAAAGCTGTTATTGATGCAATGCGCGAAAAAGGGCGCAACAGTCTATATTGCTGATTTCAAGGGCGGCGTGGATTTCCCGCCGGTGTGGAGTCGGTATTGCAAGCTGATTATCGAGGAAACCGCGTTATTGGACACGCTGGACGGCATTGTAAACGAGCTTGAACGGCGCAAGGCCGTATTCCGCAACGCTGATTGCGCCAACCTTGACGAATACAACCAGCGTGGCGGCGAGCAGCTTCCCCGCATCGTATTCGCCTGTGATGAGGTAGCGGAGATATTGGACAAAACAGGCATGGACAAGGCGGGCAAGGAACGGATCGCCGCCTACGAAAACCGGCTTGCGACCATAGCGCGGCAGGGGCGGGCGTTTGGCATTCACCTGATGCTTGCCACCCAGCGCCCGGACGCCGCCATTCTTGCCGGACAGATACGCAACAACATGAATTTTCGGGTATGTGGCAGGGCTGACAAGGTGCTTTCTCAAATCATCCTTGACAGCACAGCGGCAAGCGAACAGATACCCAAGGACGCACAGGGACGTTTCATTACCGGGGACGGTATGGTGTTTCAAGGGTTTTTGTTTGACGAAAGCATGGCATTGAATAGCTAAAGCGGGAGGAAATAATGAGAGCTGACAAGCTGATACGGTATAGCGTTCAGCTTGCGTTCCTGAGACAGCTATTAGAATGTGGGTTAATAAGTGAGAAAGAATACTCTATTATTAAAAACAGATTGATGCGAGATTACAATATAAAATCTGACCTTACGGCTTGAATTGGAACACGTTAAAGTGTATAATAAACACAATAATAGGAATACATTTTGGAGGCGCGGCAGATGGAACAGAATGTTGAAATAATTAAGGCAAAGAACAGTCTTTCTGACCGAACAAGGGGCAAGGTCATAGACAGGCAGCGAGTGGCCGCATATTGCCGTGTAAGTACGGATAGCGAAGATCAACTTAACAGTTATAAATCACAGGTTCAATACTACACTTCTTTGATTAAGAAAAAGAGTGATTGGATTTTTGCCGGGATATATGCCGATGAAGCGATCACGGGAACGCAGGTGACAAAACGCGAGGATTTTCAAAGATTGATTAACGATTGCGTGAACGGTGAAATTGACATGGTGATTACCAAGTCAATTTCCCGCTTTGCGCGAAACACGTTGGACACGCTAAAATATGTTCGCTTACTAAAGGAACAAAATATTGCTGTATTTTTCGAGGACGAGAAAATCAATACTCTTACCATGGACGGCGAATTGCTGCTTGTTGTATTAAGCTCTGTCGCCCAACAGGAAGTGGAGAACATTTCCGCTAACGTCAAAAAAGGCTTGAAAATGAAGATGCAGCGTGGGGAGCTTGTAGGTTTTCAAGGCTGCCTTGGGTATGATTATAATAAAGAGGATAAGAGTATCACTATAAACGAAGAAGAAGCGGAAATTGTCAGATATATTTTTAATCGCTATATCGAGGGTGCTGGAGGCATGGTTATATCACGCGAATTGCGTAATTTAGGATATAAGACAAAGCGCGGCGGAACATCATGGCCGGAGACTACTATCATCGGCATTATCAAGAATGAGAAATACAAAGGTGATATTCTTATGGGTAAGACATTTACCGTTGACCCCATATCAAAGCGTCGCCTTGACAATTTTGGCGAGGAAGATAGGTTTTATATACGAGATCACCATGAACCGATTATTTCAGAGGAAGTTTTTGAGAAGGCACAGGAAATATTGCAGCGGCGCTCAAAGGCTCGAGGTTTGCGTGAGGATGGTAAAAGAGAGAAATTCAGCCGTCAATATGCCTTTAGCTGCCTTTTGGAATGTGGCTTTTGCGGCAGTACGCTTTCACGGAGAAGCTGGCACAGCGGGACGCAGTACAATAAAATTATATGGCAGTGCGTTACCTCAACAAAAAAAGGAAAAAAGTTCTGCCCCGATAGCAAAGGCATTGCGGAAAGCACTATTGAACAAGCGTTTATTGAATCGTACCGCTTATTGTGCGCAAACGACAAAGACGTACTTGACGAGTTTTTGAAACGGACGGAAGAAACGCTTTGTGATAGTAATGCCGCAAAGCAGCTTGTGAAGGTTGAAAGAGAATTGCAAAGCATCGAAATGAAGCGTTCAAAACTCGTTGATATGCGTTTGGACGAAGAGATAGACAAAAACACTTATGATGCCAAATCGGCAGAATTAGCCACGAAAGCTGCGCAGCTTGAAGCAGAACGGCAGAGTTTGCAGGAAACGGAGAAAACAGAAAAGGATGTTAAGCGCCGTATCACAGTATTTAGAAAGACGCTGGAACAGCATAATGTTTTAGAAACCTTTGACCGATATGTATTTGAGAGTATAATAGAAAAAGTGATTGTCGGCGGCTATGATGAGAACGGCGAAAAAGACCCGGCCATGCTGACGTTCATCTACAAAACCGGCTTGAAAAACAGTATGGATAGTCGGTCATTCAGAAAACCGAGAAAGAACAGGATAACATCGCATGAATTGTCTTCCCATGACGGAAACGAGGTTGAAAAAGTGTCTTCCTATCATGGTGATGCCGCATGTGGAGACAGTATGTTTATTGTCCAAACTTCAAAGCAAGGAACATATCGAGATCGAAGTGAAGATGGACGAGTTGGATTTGACTTCGGCGGAGAGTAAGGCAACCTACGAGGAAATCAAGGCGTATGTTCTGGAACATACCGGACTGAAAGTCAGCCACCTCTATATCGCACAGGTGAAGCAGAAATACGGCATCATTGAGCGTGAGAACTACAATAAACCGAAATCCGAAAACGCCAAACAGCCCCAATGCCCGCCGGATAAGGAAAATGCGATTATGGAAGCATTGAAGCACTTTGGTATGATTTTGTAGATGCCTTTTGAAAGAAATTGCAGGTGGCGGTCGGTACCAAATGATCTTTCGCTAACAAGCTGTCTAAAGGTTAAACTGTCAGTATAAGAATGCTAACGAAGGTGCGTAAAACACGGAACTGCGATATTGGGAATATCCGAAATCTGATTTTTTCCCAAGAAGGCATCGTTGAATAAGAGGTGGATGGTATGGCGGCAAAAAAGAAAAACGTAATTAGCAAGGCTAGCCCTCACACAATAAAAAAATTTGAGCTGATAGAAGAGTACATCAAATCGTGGGCACAGAAGTTGCTGCTGACTGAGTCTTGCAATGGGCTGATCTTTATAGACTGTATGTGCAACAGTGGTGTATACACCGACGATGCCGGACAATTGGTGAAAGGTACAGCAGTACGCGTCTCAGAGGCACTTAGGGAAGCATCAAGAAGCTATACGGAGAAAAATATACACATTTACTTGAATGACAAGGATAAAGCGCGCGTAGATGAGCTAAAAAAGCATCTTCCACAGGATGAGCGCAATTTTAAGATTGTCACCTCTTGTGGTGATGCGCACGAGCTACTCCGAACTATCGGACCACAGTTATATGGAACTGGGCACCTGCATTATTTCCTGCTCTACGATCCGTATGATGCGACTATTGACTGGGAAGCACTTCTACCGTTTTTCCGTAACTGGGGTGAAGTTATGATTAATCACATGGTTTCAGATCCGGTGCGGGCGATCACAAGCGCCAAGAAGAAAACGACAAAGGCAAAGTACGAGAACACTTATCTGGAAGACTTTGAGAAACTGGTGCCTTACGGAAGTGACAAGAAGGCCTATGAGGCTAGAGTGGAAGAAATCATAAATTCACTGAAAGGAGCTCGCAGGTACTACGTATCGGCATTTCCGTTCTATAACACGCAGAACTCGCTTGTCTACAATTTGATTCATTGCACGAGCAACAAGGAGGGATTTAAGCTCTACAAGAAGAGTGCTTGGAAGGTATTTGGCGCACAGTCATCTACCAAGCACTCGGTTGAGGACAGGCAGTTGTCATTTAACCTTTTCGGTGAGATTGCTGAAGAGGAAGATGAAAGCTGCTTGCATGTTATCGATATAGCGAAATACCTGCAGCGCAGCTTTAGAGGCCGAAAGCAGGTGCCGCTGGATGAGATGTGGGAACTTCTGGATAACCACCCGATTTTCCCGTCAGAGGGATTTCGCAATGAGGTAAAGAGCGATCTTACCGATTTCTTTGGCGCGAAAATTGAGCAGATTGTGAATCCTGATACAGGAAAGAAGGAAACGGTGATCTCTTTCTCTTCTTGAGATTGAGTTTCAAATAGATGAGGTGATTGGAATTTATGGCAACGTCGCAGAAATTTGGTGGCAATTGGACTGAGGAGAAGTTGAATATCTTCACCAGCTACCTGGACGCATACCTGATTGCACTGCAAAATCAGAAGTTTAAGAAGATTTATATAGATGCCTTTGCTGGAACCGGTGAGATCGAGACCAGTGACGGCGGGCAGTTTCTTGTGGGCTCTGCTAAGCGTGCACTGGCGTCTGAAAAGAAGTTCGATCATTACTATTTCATAGAAGCGGACTCTCAGAAGGCAGGAGAACTTCAGAATATGATAAACTCCGAGTTTCCACAGATGAGGGGAATTGTTACAATTTACTGCGGCGATGCGAATGATAAGCTCGCGGAGATTATTAGCAACGTAGACTGGAGATATAACAGAGGATTGCTGTTCTTAGATCCATATGCGACGCAGGTAAATTGGGCTACGCTTGAAAATGTAGCACAGACGAAATCGATAGACGTATGGTACCTGTTTCCGTTCTCTGCACTTGAACGTATGCTGCCGAAAAACGGAAAGTACGATAAATGGGAGGATTGCATAGATCGATTGCTTGGAGATGCCGGATGGAGGAAGGAATTCTATAAGAAAGATCCTCAGATGACGCTTTTTGACTTGTTCCCGGAGCCCGGACAGAGCGATGGCGAACGGATGGTTAAGGACGCAAATCCAGATTACATAAAGGAGTATATCCTCTCTCGACTTGGGACAATCTTTCCATGTGTGTCAAAGCATGCGCGGATTTTCAGGAACAGCAGGAACTCGCCGATGTTCCTATTCTGCCTTGCCATTGCGAGTGAGAGTCCGAAAGCGCAGGGACTTGCACTGCGGATGGCAGACTACATATTAAAGAACAAGTAGGCGGAGGATGAAAGCACCTTGAAGACGATAAAACGAAAATCCATGCTTTATCAAACAGGGGTAGAGTATGGTGACTACACAATGAATCACGTGCAGGGGTGTGCACATGGGTGCAAATATCCATGTTATGCATTCCTGATGAAGAAGCGCTTCGGGCAAATTAAGGATTACGAGAGCTGGCTTGAGCCAGTGCTTGTATCAAACACGCTTGAATTGCTGGATAAAGAGATACCGAGGCTCAGAGATAAGATTCAGTCTGTGCAGCTTTGCTTTACCACAGATCCGTTCATGGAAGGATATCCAGAGGTGTCCCAGATGAGCATTGCGGCTATCCGAAAACTGAACGAGGCCGGTATCAAATGCACTACATTGACGAAGGGATTGCTTCCCATAGAATTGTCGGAACTTTCTCCGGAAAATGAATATGGGATCACGTTGATAACGCTGGATGAAGCATACCGGGAACAGATGGAACCGGGAGCTGTTCCCTGTGCAGACCGACTGGCAGCGCTGAGAGCGCTTCACGAAGTTGGTTGCAAGACGTGGGTGAGCATAGAACCGTATCCAACACCGAACATGATAGAGCAGAATTTAAGCGAAATCTTGGAAGCTGTAGCATTTACCGACAGGATCATCTTCGGCAGAACGAATTACAGCAAAACGGCAAATGCCTATGAAGGACAAAGGCACTTTTACAATGAATGCGCAGCAGAGGTGACGGCTTTCTGTCAAGAGCGCGGCATTGATTATCACATAAAGGAAAAGACGATCACAGAAGAATGAGGTGGAAACAGTGGCGTTATTACAAGACTTGATCCGGCAGATCAACGATCCAACACTCAGGGATAGGATTTTGCAGGAAACAGATAAACTAATGAAACAAAAAAAGTTCGGGCTTGTGTTTGAAGAGCATCTGCCGGAGTGCACGCCGCTTTATGACGTGCCAATTCGTGTCGGCTCCAAGGTCGCGCTGAAGACCGGATATGTGAGCGACATCTATACTGTCGTAAAGATGGACGGTGATGAGGTACTCTGCGACCGCCGCGAGACACACGAGCAGAAGACCTTCAAGCTGGATGATCTTGTAGTAGTGGCTGAGTTTGGTGAGCCGATTTACCCGACACTTAAACCTTTGGATACCGTGGAGAACGCTCCGGATAGCGGTCTTTGGCATACGCTGATTGAGGCGGACAACTACCACGCGCTCCAGCTGCTGGAATACCTGTACGCAGAGAAGGTGGACTGCATCTATATCGATCCACCATACAACACCGGAGCAAAGGACTGGAAGTACAACAACGATTATGTTGACAGCTCTGATGCTTACCGCCACAGCAAGTGGCTCTCCATGATGGAGAAGCGCCTGAAAATTGCGAAAAAACTTCTGAATCCGAATGATTCCGTCCTTATTGTTACCATTGATGAAAAGGAGTACCTACATTTGGGCTGCTTGCTTGAGGAAATCTTTCCAGAAGCACGAATGCAAATGATCACATCACGGATTAACAAGAAGGCATCCACCAGAGTTGGGCAGTTTGCCAGATGTGATGAATACTTATTCTTATTACAGTTTGGAAGCATGAGTATACAGAAGTCTAAATATTCCATGCTGGATGTCACGGATAATAGTAATCCGGATGCCAAGGAATCAAAAACAGATACTATTTGGAATAGTATGTTGCGTCGGGGTTCGAGTGGATCTTCACGTAGAGAATCACCAAACCTGTTTTATCCAGTCTGGATTGACGCGAAAAAGAAGAAGATTGAATTTGTAGGAGAACCGCTTCCACTTGATGTGGATAGACATGATGTGGAAAAAAAGCCGCCTGCACCGGGATTAAAAGCAGTGTGGCCAATTAGAACTGATAACAGCGAAGGGAGGTGGCAGCTTGGCCATGAAACCTTACGAGCCTATTTGAACCAGGGCATCGCAAAATTAGGTGCATATAACAGGAGCAGAGATCAGTGGGCTGTTGTATTCCTGAAAAAGAAACAAAAAGAACAGTTGCGTGATGGAATCCTCATTGCGACAGGAAAGGATTCTGACGGTTCTCTAATTTTAGAATGGAATGAGGATGCTGAACAGGATAGAGAACCAAAAACAATGTGGGTACGCGACTGGCACGATGCCAGTACATACGGAACGAATCTTATAGATAAGATTATTCCTAAAAGGAACTTTCCGTTTCCTAAGTCTCTATATGCTGTTGAGGATACGCTGCGTTTTTACGTTGGAAGCAAGAAAGACGCCCTTATAGTAGACTTTTTCTCAGGATCAGGAACAACTTTACATGCTGTCAACCTTCTGAATACTGAGGATGGCGGACGTCGTAGATGCGTTATGGTTACTAATAATGAGGTTTCTGAGGCGGAAATCAAATCCCTAACAAAGAAAGGTTTGCATCCGGGAGATGAAGAGTGGGAAAGTTTTGGCATTGCTCGGTATATTACATGGCCTCGCACTGTTTGCGCAATTGAAGGACATGACACGAATGGCGTACCGTTAAAAGGAGATTATCTCGGTGTTGACAGGCCTATGTCGGCTGGCTTTCCAGCAAACGCGGCATTCTTCAAACTGAGCTTCCTCGACAAAACCTCCGTTGCTCTCGGTAGGCAGTTCCGTGAACTGCTTCCGGTGCTCTGGATGAAGGGCGGCGCCATTGGTAAGTGCCCAGCTCTTGAAAATGATAATCTCCCGAACATGCTGATCTTGCCGCAAAACAAAATGGCTGTTCTGGTAGATGAAATATATTATTCAGAGTTCGATGCCGAATTGAGCCAGCATCCAGAAATCCAGACAGTATTCATTATAACGGATTCAGAGACAGCATACCGGTCGATGATCCGTGCCTACGATGGCAAAGACTGCTATCAACTTTACAGAGACTATCTGGATAATTTCAGGATCAATACAGGGAGGTAACCATGAGAGTAGAATTATTCCCTTTTCAAAAAAGAGCGCTTGCCGATATCCGCATGAAGACTGCGGAGGCGATGGGCAGCTATCACAGGACACATGCGCCGCAGGTGGTTTCTTTCACAGCACCGACCGGAGCCGGAAAAACCATCATCATGTCTGCGCTGATTGAGGCTGTTCTTTTCGGCGATGAACAGTATATGGAGCAACCGAATGCAATTATCGTCTGGCTTTCGGATTCGCCTCAGCTGAACGAGCAGTCAAAGCAAAAGATCGACTCCAAGGCTGATAAGATCAAGTTGTCGCAGTGCGTTACAGTTTCCGAGGAATCCTTTGATAAAGAGGTATTTGAGGACGGTCATGTTTATTTTCTGAATACGCAGAAGCTGTCGGTTACCTCCAAGCTAACGAAAAATGGCGATGGCAGGACTTATACAATTTGGCAGACGCTTGCAAATACTGTTCGGGAAAAGAGCGACAGGCTGTACTTTATCATAGATGAAGCACACCGCGGCATGCAGGGACGTGAGGCCAGCAAGGCCACGACAATCATGCAGAAATTTATCAAGGGTAGCGATGAGGATCATATTCCGCCGATGCCAGTGGTGATTGGTATGTCAGCGACGACTCAACGGTTCAATGCTCTGGTCGAGGGCACATCCTCAACCATACATAAGTCCATTGTCACAGCGGATGAAGTGCGAGCGTCCGGACTTTTGAAAGACCGCATTGTCATCACTTACCCAGAGGCCAGTGCGGTCAACAACGATATGGCTATCCTGCAGGCGGCAGCAGACGACTGGAAGGAAAAGTGGGAACATTGGACGCAGTATTGTTTTGAGCAGCATTACGCCTATGTGAATCCAATTCTGATCATCCAGGTGCTAAATGGAACCGGGGGCAAGCTGACCGATACCAATCTGGATGATTGCATCGCAAAGATCGAGGAGCGGACAGGATTCAAGCTGGAAAACGGTCAGGTAGTCCACACCTTCGGAGGAACAACTGCCTCCCTTACGGTAAACGGGTTTGAAGTACGTTATGAGGAACCTTCTCGTATCGCAGATGACCGAAATATCCGTGTTGTGTTCTTTAAAGAAAATCTGTCTACAGGATGGGATTGCCCAAGGGCAGAGACCATGATGTCCTTCAAACACGCGAATGACGCTACCTATATTGCCCAACTCCTTGGACGCATGGTCAGAACTCCGATGCAGATGCATATTCAGGTCGATGATGTCCTGAATGATGTGCATCTGTATTTACCGTATTTTAACGAGGAAACGGTCAAAGATGTCGTGGAGGCATTGCAGAGCACTGAGGGTGGAGATATTCCGACAGACATATATGGCGAGTCACTATCTGGAAAACGCTTCGAGACACTAACTGTTAAACCGAAGAAGAAAATGCAAATGTCAATTCCGGGACAGATGACTTTGGAGGTGTTTGCAAATCAAGGTACCGAGGCGCCAGCTTTGGTATCCATAACGGATACACAGGGTGCACCTACTCCGGTACAGCAGCAGACACAGATCCCGGATGTAGCAGAAGTGACACCCGCACAGCCTACAAATGCCTTCCAGCAAATGAGCGCCGATAGCACACAGACCGTTCAGACGGATGTTAAACCGACAGCAGATGCTCAGCCGAGCGCAGTTACTGCACCCGAAACTATGGCTCCAGATAGCCAGCAGGAAGAAGTAGAGGATTTATTTGACCGTGAAGCGGTTATGAAATTTATCAATGATGCCGGTCTGCTTTCTTATAATGTCAGAGCGCTCCGGATTAACGATTACCTCAAATCGCTATATCGGATGGCACACCTGCTTAGTATGTCCAAGCTGCACCGTGAGGCAATCAGAGAGGTGCAGAATGAGATTGTCCAGATAATTCGTGATTATGTGGAAGATCTGAAAGCTGCGGGCAAGTACGATGATCTTGTGCAGCAGATAAAACAGTTCAAGCTGGCCACGCAGATTTTTGATGCGTTCGGCGAGACTGTGGACAACTATTCTGTTCATGATATGTTTACGACGACCGATACAGATATTGAACGTCAGTTCCAGATTGCCGATGTGAAGTTGGGACGTGAAGGCATTGGCATGGCATATGGCAATAAGTATGGCGACCTCAGTGACCTCACGGCTTTTAAGATAGACGTCATTCTTTTTGTTGCTGACGAGAACTGCATGAACAGACTTCATACCTATGCGGAAAACCGGTTCCACGGACTGAATGATGATTATCGCAGATATATTGCCACTATCAACTCAGAGAAAATCCGCAGAGATTACGACAGCATCGTCTCTGATGGTGATGTGGTCAGCAAGCATAACTTCCGCCTTCCAGAGACAATACAGGTTCCACATGAGGCTGGTGGCAAAGAATACCGTGATCACTTGTTCGTTAGTGATACCACGGGAACAGCGAAACTGAAGCTAAACGGCTGGGAGGCTGATCTGATTGCAGAGGAAGAAAAGCGGCAGGATTTTGTCTGCTGGATTCGCAATCCTTCCAGAGCGTCATGGGCACTGTGCATTCCCTATGAAATCAACGGAGAGATTAAACCAACTTATCCCGATTTTATCATAGTGCGTGAAGATGAGCGCCTTGGCTATGTGATCGATATCCTTGAGCCACACAGTGCAGACTTTAAGGACAATCTTGGAAAGGCTAAAGGTTTTGCAGAATACGCAAGACAGAATCCGGGTGTCGGTAGAATCCAGCTTATCCGTATGGGTAAGGATGCAGCGGGAAGAAATCAGTTCAGACGACTAGATATGTATAAAACAGCAATCCGTGAAAAGGTTTCTTGTGCGATAAACACAGATGAGCTAGATCATATCTTCGATACAGATGGTGTCATCGAGTAAGAATCATAATATCTAGGTATTTTCACAACATCTGGAACTTCGATACTTTTGAAGCAAAGTTGGATAATAACAAACAAAACCTTCCACAGAATTCATCTCCCCACTGGATGAAATCTGTGGAAGGTTTTGTTTTAGGAGGCTATGAATGTGCAAGCTGTGATATAGTTGCATCTTCATAGGCGACTAAAACAAGTGGAGTGCAGAGGGGAGCAATCTCCTTTGACGCTGGGTTTCCAATAGGGGCGCGAAGCATCCCTGTTGGCACACGATTTTCCGTAGGAAAGTCTAGTGTGTTATACCTTTGCTTCCGGCTGACGCGGGAAAGGGGTTGGCTTCGCCATCTGCTGTACGGGCAGATAGCGGTTGACAGACACTTTTCTGCGACAGTAGGACAGGCGGATTTTGTGACACCAAGGTGACACAAATGCAGGATTTTTGAGAAGCAAAATCCGACTGGCCGGAGAAGGAAGCAGAGGTATATAAAAGCCCCCGTCCCGCCGCAGCGACACACTAAAACCACCACGGCAGTTCCAGCCAGAGGTTATCCATTGCAGTATCTTCCAATGTCTTTGCACGGTTCTCTCTCAGATTGAAATGAATTGCTGAGCCGATCATCGTATGCTCCACATCGTCCGTAAAGCCATAGCGGTACAGCAGATAGGCTTGCTCACGCTCGGAAAGTCTGCCCAAACCTTCGTACAGCTCACGCATGGTTTCTTTGTCCACATAAATCTGTTCCGGAGACTTGACGGTCGGATCGGCAATGGCTTCAATGCGCAGCAGCCGTTCCTCACCGGGAAGGATCTCATCCAACCGGATTTTCTGCAAGGCAAGTCCGTCTGTGGTGCTGGTCATTCTCTGCTCATATTGGGAGAAAACATCCCGTATCAGGTCGGTCATGGTGTTGCGGATGAACGGTGCGGCGTAAGTCAAAAACTTGATGCCCTTACTGCTGTCAAAGAGGGGAATGGCGGTCAGCAGACCGAGGCAGCCCTCCTGTTCCAGATCGCTGGTTTCTGTACTGAGGTCACTCTCTGCCAGATTGGATTTCAAATAAATCTCATTGGCGGTTTTGCGGATGAAACCCAGATTGTTTTTCAGAAGAAGGTCACGAGCCTCTGTGTCCCCTTTCTGCGCCAGCGCACAGAGCTGCTCATTATCCTGTTTCTTCATCATCCTTCTCCTGTGATGAGGCTTGCTCTAAGGTGGTCTGGAAAAAGCCTGTCAACGCCTGTCCAAGCGTATTCAACGCATCCCGATTGACACCATCCAAGCCAGCTACACTGCCGATAATCAGCTCAGATACCTGCTCCGGTGTAATGGTTGGATTTGTCATATCCTGTCCCTTTGCAACCTCTGTAAACATTCTTTTAGCTTGCTCTGCGGTCATCGACTGCATGGCGGCAAAGTCGTTGCCGATTTCCTTTTTCACTTCCTTGACCGCCAGCATAAACTGATTTTCAATGGTGGCAAGGTCAGCTTGATAAACCGATGTTCTCAAATGTGCGATGTCCCGTGCAGCTTGTTCGCCAGCTTCTGTTTTTACCGTTTTCCGTGTCAGGCTGCTGATAGTTGTATATAACTGATTCTGCGCAGCATACCCGGCGGCAACAGTATCGTTGAAATACTGCTCTAATATGTAGGTCAGATCAAGAAAGCGGGGACTTTCCAGCAGGTAATTGACCACCTGAGCGTTTGCTTTTCCGGCATAGAGGTTTCTTGCCGCCTGTGCAGATAAGCCCAGCTCGTCAATGGCATAATTCTTTTTGTCAGGGACGTTAGTTATGCCCGGAAGAAAGTCAGTGGAGACGTTAAAGACTCTGGCAATGCGGATAATGTTTTCGTCTCCAAGCTTGTCTGTCTTTCCGGTCAGAAACCGGCTGAGCAAGCTGTCTCCGCAGCCGATTTTCAGCGCAAGGTCTGTCTGGGATACTTTATGGTATTTCATCAGATCGGCAATGCGCTCCCGGACAGTACCGGGTAAAAAGGTGTTTTCCATTGGTTATGTCCCCCTTTCCTCTGTCGGCTTTTTGATATATTTTCCGCTTCGGATTCTGGCATCGGAAGGCTTTTCCGCATTCTCCGGGATAATCCAGCGGCTTCCCGCCCGCTGTGCGCCGGTGATGCGCCCCTCATTACAGAGAACGTTCACGCGCCGATGGGAGATGCCCCATTTCTCTGCTGCTTCAAAGGTTGACAGGTATTTCATTCGCATTCGCCCTCCTTCCCCAAAACTAACTTTATTATATTCAATAAGTGGAATAATATCAAGGCATATCTTGTGAACATTCGCCGTCCTGTGATTTTTGCATTTTTGCAAAAATTCAGGGCGGCTTTTTCTTTTTTTGCGGAAATGCCGGATTTTCCGGCTCAACCCGTTTTTCTCCGTATATTCAGGTGACAAGAGGAAATTGTCAAAAAATTACGGAGGTATTTGTATGAATCTTTTTGAAAACGTCAAGGCGGTGGTCACAGTGAGACAAGCTGCCGAACACTACGGTTTGAAGTTCGGGCGCGGCAATATGGCCTGCTGCCCCTTCCACAATGACCACACGCCCAGCATGAAGCTGAATGAGGATTACTTCTACTGCTTCGGTTGCGGAGCAACTGGTGACGTGATCGACCTTACGGCAAGGCTGTTCAATCTGAGCAACTATGAGGCGGCGCAGAAGCTGGCGTATGACTTTGGGATTGACCCGGACAAGCCCCCTGCTGCGGCAGCACTGCGGAAACCGAAATACCCGCTGGCAAAGGCGTTCCAGAGAGAGGAACTGCACTGTCGGCGGGTGTTATGCGATTATCTGCATCTTTTGGAGCATTGGAAGGTGCAGTACGCACCCGAAACGCCGGAGGATACTCTTGATGACCGTTTTGTGGAAGCCTGCCAGATGCTCGATTATATCGAGGATTTGACAGATATTTTAACCTTTGCAGAGTTGGAGGCTCGTGTGAAAACTGTGGATATGCTTCAAAAAGATGGCATGATCGACCGGCTGGAAGAACGCCTGAAACGGACGGCAAAGGAGGTGGATGCCCGTGACGAAACGGAAATCGGCTAATTTAGACGCGCCCATCTGGTTTGATGGCACAAATATCAATGAGGCGCTGTTCTGTGATGAATTTCTGAGCAGCCGGAAAATCATCTTTGCCAACGGTGCTTTCTTTACGCCGGACGGCAGAGTGACCGATGATCTGCCGCTTCGTGGCGAGATCTACGAAGAACTGAAATGCTGCGCCGTGAACAACATCCCCCGCAAAATCACAAACATTCTGGAAGTGATGAAGCTGGCGGCTCATGTAGAGGATTTCGTGCCGGAGACAGACAAAATCCATCTGGCAAACGGCACGTTGGCGCTGGACGGCAGCTTTACTGAGGGCAAACCTGATATTGTACGCAGCAGACTTCCGGTGGCGTACCGTCCGGATGCCCCAGTACCTGCCCTCTGGCTATCCTTTTTGGATGGATTGCTGTATGCGGAGGACATCCCCACCTTGCAGGAGTTCATCGGCTACTGCCTGATCCCCAGCAACAAGGGCCAGCGTATGATGGTCATTAAGGGCAGCGGCGGCGAGGGCAAAAGTCAGATCGGCGCGGTGCTGTCCGCCCTGTTCGGCAGCAACATGAAGGACGGCAGCATCGGCAAAATTTCCGAGAACCGTTTTGCCCGCGCTGATCTGGAACACATTCTGCTGTGTGTGGATGACGATATGCGGATGGAAGCGCTGCGGCAGACCAACTACGTCAAGTCCATCGTGACCGCTCAAGGCAAAATGGATTTGGAGCGCAAGGGCAAGCAGAGCTATCAGGGTTGGATGTTTGCCCGCCTGCTGGCGTTCTCCAATGGCGATCTGCAAGCGCTATATGACCGAAGCGACGGATTTTACCGCCGCCAGCTTGTACTGACCACCAAGGAAAAGCCTGCGGGGCGGGTAGATGATCCTGATCTTGCCGAAAAAATGAAAGCGGAGGTCGAGGGTATCTTCCTGTGGGCGTTTGAGGGTTTGCAGCGGCTTGTTGCCAACAACTTCAAATTCACGGAAAGCCAGCGCACACGGGATAACCGGGAGGCAGTCAAGAGGGATAACAACAACGTCTTTGATTTTCTGGAATCCGAGGGCTATATCCGGCTGAAAGCAGACTGCACCATCAGCTCTAAAGACTTGTACGAAATTTATCGGATGTGGTGCGAGGAAAACAATCTGATACCGCTAAAGCGCCGCAGCTTCAGTGAGAGTGTGATTGCGAACCAGAACAAGTACAATCTGGAATACTGCAACAAGATCACCAACGCTGCCGGACGGCGCGTATGGGGCTTTTTCGGTATTGAGGCGATTGCAAAACCCAATATAAACGGGTTTTCTGATGTCTCAGAGCGTACGTACGTACCGGAGGAATGGCGATGAATTTTCTCGACGTCGTGCCGGGTACGTATGTACGCAGCGTTTCTCCTCAAACACCGCCATATGAAAAAACTGCTGGGTTTACTGCTATATTTTGGGGTGAGAAATCAAGCCATGTGAAATTCGCAAATTATTTGACTGATGGCAGAAGTGGTTTCACGGAATCGTGCTTCTCGGAACAGCAAAGCAGATGCGCGGAAATATGGGAAATCACACGGTTTAGAGCAAAGCCACACGGAGCAGAAAAGTCGATAGGTGTCACCTGTGAACAGGACTTCATAACGGCAATTCTGAGCGGATTTGACAGCAACAGATTTTTTCGCGATACAGCGAAGTGGATGCGCCGGAGAACGAACCGGCTTCGCTTTTTTATTATCTGAGTTTTGGAGGGGATTTGAATATGAGTGTATGCAATGAAATCAAGGCGCAGATCATTCGCGCCGGTTTTACCATGCAGGAAGTTGTTGACCTGTTACATGATGAATATGGCTGGTCGGACAGCGTTTCCAATTTGTCCGCCAAGTTGCAGCGGGAGAGCATCCGCTATAAAGAGGTCGTCGAGCTTGCCGACGCGCTGGGTTATGAACTGATCTGGCAGAAACGGAGGGAAAAATAAATGAGTAAGCCGCAGTTTGCCATTCTCCGCTTTGCTAAATACAAAGGACCGGAGATTTCCAATATTGAGTCGCACAACGAGCGCACCAAGGAAAAATACGCCAGTAATCCCGATGTGGACACGTCCCGCATCTACCTGAATTTTCATCTGGTGACACCCCAGCGCAAATACCGCGCCGAAGCGGAAAAGCAGATTGCAGAGGCGTGCTGCCGCACCCGTTCGGACAGCGTGCAGCTGGTGGAGGCTCTTGTGACCGCAACGCCGGAGTTCTTCAAGGGCAAGAAGAAAGCTGAAATCAAAGCCTATTTTCAGGAGGCGCTGAACTTTATCAGGGAACACCAAGACCCGAAAACCATTATATCTGCTGTGGTGCATATGGACGAGAAAACGCCTCATATGCACCTTTCTTTTGTCCCACTAACAGAGGACGGGAGGCTCTGTGCCAAGGAAATCGTAGGCAATAAGAAGAAGCTGACACAGTGGCAGGACAGGTTCTGGGAGCATATGGTCAAAAAATACCCCGATTTGGAGCGCTGCGAGAGTGCCAGTGAAACCGGACGCGACCATATCCCACCGCGGGTATTCAAGGAAATGACTCGCCTGACCAAGCAGAAGGCCAAGCTGGAAGAATTGCTTTCAGGCGTCAATGCGTTCAATGCCAAAGGAAAAGCAGCAGAAATCGGCGCTTTTTTGGACAAGTATATTCCTGCTGTGGAGCAGATGCACACGACACTGAAAAAGTACAATACGGCGTTCACGGTCACGATTGCCGAAAATAAAAAGCTGAAAAAGAAAAATATTTCAACCTTTGATTCCAAGTAATCGTTTGATTTCTTCAATGGAGCAGAGGATGCAGTGTATCTTTTTTGAGCATTTTCCATGATTTAATTTTTGACATAGTATACGTTTAAAACAAGACATAAAAATAGAACCTTTTTCTTTATTCTATGAAAAAGGTTCTATTATGTTACAACTAATTAGCGGGAAAGAACAAACCGACAGATTGGTTTTCCTTCTGCGACAAATTTGCTCTCGTACTCAGTCATAATATTGCCTTCCAAAAATTCACTGTGGTGTAAATCATAAGTAAGTTCTTTAATATTCCAAATTGGCGAATTTTCGGCTGTTTCAACTGAAAAATCAAACAAATCCCTATTATCGGTCTTAAACTGGATATAACCATCTGGATTTAAAATTGTATGATAAAGATTTAAAAATCCCTCGCTTGTCAGACGGCGTTTTGAGTGGCGATCTTTTGGCCATGGGTCGGAAAAATTCAAATAAATCCGGTCTACTTCGTGTTCGGCAAAAATATCAGCCAGATATTTTGCATCAAATCGCAGAAAATACAAATTTGGTTTTTCCTCTGCGGTTTGTTTTTCTAAAGCACGGTACAAAACACTCGAATACATTTCAATGCCGATATAGTTGATATCCGGATTTTCGGAAGCTAATGTATGAATAAATTGACCTTTTCCCATGCCGATTTCAATGTGCAAAGGATGATTATTGTGAAACAATTCTGACCATTTTCCTTTATAATCTTCCGGATTCTGAACGACATAGGGACTTGCCGCAATCACTTCTTTTGAACCTTTGATATTTCGTAAACGCATAGTAATCCTCCATATAGTAAACATTTAAATTATAGCATCATAGTACCATAAATCGAAATTATGTCAAATAAGATGTTGGAAAAATTGGTAAAATCGTGTATGATAGAAGTAATAGTATGATTTTTGGAGGCATGAGATGAAAAAAAGATATGCGGCACTTATTTTTTGTGCAATTGGACTTTTATTAGGAAGCGTTACTTCAGAAGCAAAAAAGAAACCATCGGTTACCGCGGAATCCGCAATTGTAATGGATGTTCAGTCGGGTGCGATTTTATATGAAAAGAATATAGACAAGCGTGAGTATCCGGCGAGTATTACGAAAGTAATGACGGCTCTTGTTGCTATTGAAAATTCGTCGTTGTCGGAGACGGTTACTTATTCAAGAAATGCTGTGACAAATTTGGAGTCGGGTGCTTCTAATATTGAAATTCAGCCGGGCGAAAAATTGTCAATGGAAGACAGTTTATATGCCATTCTTCTTATGTCAGCGAATGAAGCTTGTAATGGTGTGGCGGAGCATGTCGCAGGAAGCATTGATAATTTTGTTGCGATGATGAACCAGAAGGCAAAAGAACTCGGATGTACGGGAACTCATTTTGCAAATGCAAACGGTTTGTGGATGTCAAATCATTATACGACGGCACACGATATGGCATTGATTTCACAGGAAGCCTATAAAAATCCTACATTTGCAAAAATTACCGGAACGAAACGCTATATCATTAATAAAACGAAAAAACATGCAAAACGTTATCTTCATAATCATCATGGTATGCTTTATCCAAGCACATTTACCCAATATTTGTATGAATACTGCGTGGGCGGCAAAACGGGATATACATCAAAGTGTCGTTATACGCTTGTAACTTATGCAAAGAAAAACGGAACAACACTGGTTTCCGTTATCATGCGTGCACCAAATTCCCCTTGGACGGCGCCGGATGCTAATGAGTATACCGATACAACAAGAATTTTGAATTATTGTTTTGAAAATTACAAACGCTATGAAATTGGAACAACGACAGATAATACGGTAAATACAAGTGATTTGTTTACCAAATACAGTTCCTATTATAACCAGCAGTCGGGTCCTTTATCTGTGGAACAGGGAGCCGGGGTTATGCTGCCAAAGGGTGTTACTTTGGACAAGGCACAGAAAAAAGTAATTTATTATGACACACCACAGCAGGTTAGTGCGACAAAGAAAGTAATTGGAAAAATTACATATACTTATAATGGAAAAGAAGCGGGTGGTGCTGAAATTTACTATGAAAATGCGAAAAATCCGACTTTAAATGACAGTATTGACATGTCCGAATGGTTTGTGGATGCGGTAGAAAAAGCGAATGAGGCACCTTTCCCATGGAAAAAGGTTTTAACAATCGGTATTCTTGTAGTTGCCGCTCTTGCAATTACTATTTTGATTCTGTGGTGGATGAGAACTCATAAAGAACAGCGTACACGCCGCAATCGATACAAGAGAGGAAAGAAAAATCGAAATATCAATGAAAGAGGATACTATTATCACAAAAAATAGATAGCAAAATAATATTATGGAGGCATCATGAGAAAGACAAAAATTATTTGCACACTTGGTCCGTCAACTGACAGAGATGGTATTTTGGAACAATGTATCGAAAGTGGTATGAATGTGGCACGCCTGAATTTTTCACATGGCAGCCATGAAGAACAGCAAAAAAGAATTGACAAGTTGTATGAATTAAGAAAGAAATATCAAAAACCAATTGCTGCTTTGTTAGATACCAAAGGTCCGGAAATTAGACTTGGTGATTTCAAAGATGGTAAAGTCAATTTGAAACAGGGACAAAAGTTTTCTCTTGTAACAAATGAAGTATTGGGAGATGAGACAAAGGCATATGTCACATACAAACAACTTCCGGAAGACGTAGAGCCGGGAACCCGCATTTTGATGGATGATGGGCTGGTAGAAATGATTGTTGAGGCGGTTGACGAAACACAGATTGACTGCGTGGTTGTCGGTGACTGTGAATTGAAAAACCATAAAGGCGTTAATGTTCCGGGACTTCATTTGAATATGCCGTACATGAGTGAAAAAGATAAAAGTGATATTATCTTTGGAATCAATAACCACGTAGATTTTATTGCGGCTTCTTTTGTGCGCACTGTGAAAGATATTGAAGATATCCGTGCTTTTCTGCATGAAAATGGCGGTGATGGAATTCATATCATTGCCAAAATCGAAAACTGCGAGGGCGTTGAAAATATTGATGGAATTATTGCAGCGTCGGATGGCATTATGGTTGCACGTGGTGATATGGGTGTGGAACTGCCGGAAGAAGAAGTTCCTATTTTGCAGAAAATGATTATCGGAAAAGTATACGAAGCGGGCAAGCAGGTAATTACGGCAACGCAGATGCTCGATTCGATGATGAAAAACCCAAGACCGACAAGAGCAGAAGTTGCCGATGTGGCAAATGCAATTTACGATGGCACAAGTGCCATTATGCTTTCAGGTGAAACTGCTGCCGGAAAATATCCGGTGGAATCGGTTCAGACGATGGTGCGGATTGCGAATCGCACGGAAGCGGATATTGATTATGAAAAACGTTTTTATCATCGTGGCCGCCATGAAAAACCGGATGTTACAGAGGCTGTTTGTCATGCAACCTGTACAACGGCATACGATTTGAATGCTTCAGCCATCGTTGCGGTGACAAAATCCGGAAGAACCGCACGAATGATTTCCAGGTACCGCCCGGCATGTCCGGTTCTCGGTGGAACGACGTCGAAAAGAGTCTGGCGTCAGATGGCAATGTCGTGGGGTGTATGTCCAATATTACTGGATGAGAAAACAGATGTATTTGCTTTGTTTGACCATGCGGTAGATAAAGGAAAATGCTCCGGACTTTTGAAATCAGGTGATTTGGCGGTGATTACATCGGGTGTTCCAATCGGAATATCCGGAACGACAAATATGCTTAAGGTTGTGAATGTAGAGTAAAACGAATCTTCTAAAAAAATATTTGATATGCTGGATTTGTTTTATGCGAATAAGCATATGTGTGAAAAGATTCAGCACAAGATAAGTTTTAGGGGGTAAGTTTAATGCTGGATTCACGAAAGCGCGAAATTCGTATAAAAGCTGATTATTTTAGGGCAAATTGTAAAATTGGCAGATATGGTATCATTAATCTGTTCAAAGAATGTGAAAGAATGGGTTATAAATTAGTTAGGTATCCGCTGGGAGAAAATGCAGATCTTGGATTTATGATGAAAACACATTTATTGATGATAGTGTAACAATAAATGGGAGAAGTACAGATGAAAAAGAACAGGAGGCAAACTATTTTGCCGCTTGTTTGTTAATGCCATCCGATGATGTTCATAGATTTATTGATTTGGAGATTAAAAATTTTCAGGAATGTGGATTATCGGCAATGGATATTGCCAGAATTATGTCTGAGTTTAATGTTAGTTTTGATATGGCATTAAATCGATTGGAAAGCCTAGGTGTGATTAATACAGACCAAAAGATGCGGCTTGATAATATTAAGACAGAGATGAAAGTTGGAAATTTACTTCGCGCGGTTGGTGGTAATAGCAAGCTGAATGAGCCTAGCGAAGTATTTGATATACCGCATGAGTATATTGATTATGTTATCTATAATTATAATCATAATGCAATTCCAAAAGAAACATTGGAACGCGTACTCGCTTATTATAAACTTGTCATAGATGATGTAAGTGACAAAATTGTTGAGTTCTCTGATGACGATGATGATTTAGATGATTTGATAGGAGAAATAGACGATTGAGAGCCTCTTTAGATACAAATGTTATTATTCATTTCTATAAGGCTGGTCTTGAGAATATTTTGTTTGATTTCTTTGATGAAGGGGTATTTATCTACGAGCAGATTCGCAATATTGAATTAGAAAATCATGGTCAGGAAGTGCTAAATAAGGTTGATTCTGATATTGCATCCGGAAAAATTGAATTATATACAGATCAGAAGTTGAAGGATTTACAGATATATAAGATTTTTGAATATAATTTTTCGGAAAATAGAAACCTGTATGGTACTGGTGATTTGGGTGAAGTATATGCGATATCATTAGCGCAAACCCTCGGTGCATACTCATTGGTAACTGATGATACAAAGCAGGGTGGACCGTATATGTCATTATTACAATTTGAAGATGAGGTAATGCCATTTACTTTTGCTGATGTTTTGATATTACGCTATTTGGTTGGCAATGCTGATGAAAATCAAACAGTGAATGACTTTAACATGATTAATAACTCATCAAGTTTGAATTGGTCTTTTAAGAGTCAAGTGAGTAAGTTATTGTAATTGATGTAAAATGCTATTCCTAACAAAGAAGTCACAAAACATATTTGACAAAATATAAAAATAAACATATACTAACGATAAGTAAAAAATGTATTTACTTCTTGAAAGTGGGTGACAATATGTTATATGATTATTTAGTTAACAATTATGAAAAAGGCGAACCAATTTTTCTCATGGATATTGTTATTAAGGGAATGACAGAGGAAAATATAAGGTATCATTTAAAAAAAATGACAGATGAAGGGATAATTGACCGATTTGATTCAGGAATTTACTATATTCCTAGGATTAATATTTTTGGTGAAAAATCTACTATTTCTGCTGAGACAGTTGCGCTTCATAAATATGTTTATCGTAGGGGAAAGAGAGTTGGTTTTTATTCAGGCTACACTCTTGCAAACCGGCTTGGGTTATCAACTCAAGTACCAATTAAGGAGGAGATTACTAGTAATTACGCACCTGCACAGGTTAGAGAAGTTAGCATTAAAAATCAAAAATATTTGATTCGAAGACCTGCGGTTACAATTACGGAGGAAAATGCATATGTTCTTCAATTACTTGATTGTTTGAAGGATATTGATAAATCAGCAGAGGAAGATATGAAAAAATGTGGAAAGATTTTGACAAACTATGCTAATGAACACAGAATTACAAGAGAGCAGGTGGATAAGTTATTGGCATATTATCCATTGAAAATCTATAAAGCAATTTATGAAACAGGGGTGAAATATGTATCTGCATGAAGATAAAGAAATTATTATTTTTCAGACGATTATGTTGCATATGAAGATACGATAAAACAAATGAGAAAATTGGCAAAGATGATAAAGGAAGTCACTTGATAAATAAACTCCCCCTTCGTTGTCATAACAACGTATATTTTCCTATAATTATACTATATTAAATGGTATACTAATATCACAAATATACAGGAGGAAATAAAAATGACAGGAATAAAAAATATGGATATGTCGAAGGTTTTGGTTTTAAAGGATGAAGTAGCTTACCAGCCAGGACAAGTAGTATCAAAGACATTAGCACAGAATGAGCATTTGAGTGTAACTTTATTTGCATTTGATAAGGGTGAGGAAATCAGTACTCACGAATCAGGCGGTGATGCCTTTGTTACTTGTCTTGATGGCGTTGGCAAAATCACAATTGATGGTGTTGATTATGAACTTCATGAAGGGGAGTCTATTGTTATGCCGGCAAAACACCCTCATGCTGTATTTGGAAAAGAGCAGTTTAAAATGTTGTTAGTTGTAGTTTTTTAATTAAGGAGATTTACCATGCCATTTCAGTACAAGGTATCAGAAGATAAAAAAGTCCGTGTCATTATTGACACGGATGCTGCCTGTGAGGCAGACGACCCATTTGCAATTGCCCACGCGTTGATGTGCCAGAAGTTTGACGTGAGGGCAATTTTTGCTGAGCAGTTTAATCGAGAGGGGAGTACGCGACAGAGTTACGAAGAAATTTTGACGGTTTTGCGTGCAATGAAAAAAGAAGTTCCCGTTTTTATGGGAGAGGAAACAAAAATTTCTGAGAAAAAACAAGGCGAGGAAGTTTCACCTGCGGCTGACTTTTTGATTGAAGAAGCGATGAGAGAGGATGAAAAACCATTGTTTGTGCTATGCATTGGGGCAATTACCAATGTGGCGAGTGCGATGATGAAAAAGAAAGAAATTGCAAAACACATGACGATTGTGTGGATTGGTGGACAGGGTCATGCGTACAGCACGCCTGAAGTGCGTGAGTTCAATGCGGGAAATGATGTTGAGGCGATTAACTACGTGTTAAACAGTGGTGTGAATTTTTGGCAGATTCCAAACGATGTGTATGGAAAAATGAGAATTAGTCTTGCTGAGATTGAGAGGCGGATTGCACCATGCGGAGAAATTGGAAGACATTTATTTGAAAATATGGAAACATATAATCATTCGGAACATGCGGGATGGACAGCAGGGGAGAGCTGGACATTAGGTGATTCGCCGGCGGTTGGTGTGGTGCTTGATCCGGATTGTGGATTTTATCATGAAACCGAGGCGCCGATTATACTTGATGACACGACCAATAAATTTGAAAAAGGAAGACCGAAAATTCGGGTGTATACATCGGTGGATTCGCGGTTTATTCTGGAGGATTTTATTGCAAAACTGGAAGTTTTATACGGAAAGGGTTTCGATACAAAATAGATACAAAAAAGATGTATGATAGCAGGTGGTAAGGAGGATGTAAATGATAAAAACAACCAAATCTATAAAATAGACACATTTACATAAAATATCCGCCTATTACTTTTTTTCATGGCAGATTATAATTATTGTGTCGGGGGGTGAAAGAATGCTTCGAATGGAAATTGCGCTTATTATCATTTTAGGATTTATTGCGTATATGTATTTTTCGGCAGAGAGAAAGCATACGAAATTACACCGGACATTTTCTGTTTTGCTGCTGGTTGTAATCGTTCATCTTGTTTTTGATGCGGTAACGATTTATACGGTAAATCATTTGGAGCAGGTGCCAATCGCAGTAAACGATGCATTTCA
>ERZ827440.927-NODE-927-length-36606-cov-9.510738_pt1 | contig 36606 bp, 29 predicted proteins | sample MGYA00519774_ERZ827440 | MGnify/ENA primary metagenome ERZ827440 (study PRJEB31778, sample SAMEA3449302) | human gut metagenome | biome: human gut; feature: human-associated habitat; material: faeces | place: United Kingdom | collected 2010/2012 ... | reverse complement strand
TTATTATATCACACTCGGCGGTTTTTGGCACCTTTTTCTGTGCGGTATTGCCTTATAACCAGGGTCAATATCATATGTTTTCAATGTTTCGCTACTTGGGCGGAGAGGAACGGTATGTGTGGAGCGCCGTATCGGAAGATGGTGTTCACTTCCGTGATGTGGGAACGGTTATTACAGATGAGCTTCCTGTGTGGAAGATGTTTGTGCATAAATGCGGAGATACCTTCGCAATGAATTACGGCAGCTTATCGGGCAGGCCGAACCATGGAAACGATACACTTTGCTACCATGTTTCCGATGACTTGCTGCACTGGAAAGAATGTGAAAATCCGTCGTGCTGTCATCCGGATCCCAGATGGTATAGACAGGAGGAACGCTGGGATCATATGTATACAGTTGAGGGTGACGGAAAATATTACGGCTATGCTGTGGCCACGGCAAAGCCGGAATTGGGAACCTTTGGTTGCGGCCTGATGGAGTCAGACGATGGTATTCACTGGAATGTGTTACCGCCGCTTGAGATTATTTGGGGTAATGTTGAACCTGTAAATTTTGAGGTTGGTGGCTGCGAAAAGATAGATGGGAAGTACTACCTGATTGGCGGAGCATTTCGTCATCATGGCAATGCTGGATACTCTGTGTTTACGTTTGTGGCAGATACACCGACCGGACCATTCAGACCACTGGAGAAAGGATACCGCCTGTGTGGAAGTTCCAGCGCGGATTATCACCGCGGTGTGCAGTGGCTGGCAAGCTTCGGAAAAGACGCATCGGGCGAAGTGATCATTACAAACTACATGACTGCGCAGCATAGTCCATATATCAATTTTATCGGGACAATGGAAAATGTCTGGCTGACACCAATCAAAAAAGCGGTCGTGAATGACGGAACACTCAGGATGGCGTGGTGGAAGAACAATGAAAATCTGAAAGGCAGGCGCATTGAGAAGCCACTTTTTGAAAACGGAGTATTTTGGGAAAATACAGAGTATGCTGAAACCGGACGCGCAATCAAAACCTGCTGTCTGATTGATTCCATCAATGATGCCGGAGTCATGATCGAGGGTTCTGCCTGTGTGACCCGTGACAGTCACTTCAACGCAGCCAGATTTGGCTTTGCGTTGGAGGCACCGGAAGGATTCCGCACGGTTACCGTGCAGGCAGGAAAACCGCAGTACGCTCATGCGGAAATTGTTGACTATCAAAAAATTGGACAGCTTCCAGGTTATGTTGTGGATGTGGTGGAACCAAACACTGCAGGAAAGACCAATGTGATACCCGGAAAAGAGTTTACATTTAGGCTCCTGTTTCGTAAGGATATGTTTGAACTGTACATAGATGATTTTCTTGTACAGACTTATCTTGGATTGGATCAGACAACAGCAATACACCTGTATTCAGAAAATGCGAATGTGAAAATTGACCGTATGGATATGTATGAAATGACATTGTAAGGAGTGTTAATAATGAACTTTCAGCGAATGACAGATTTTTTGGATTCGCTTCCTGGAACAGGAACGCCTGGTGTCGACTGCGTGGTCATGCAAAATCACAAACAGATCTATCGCCATTTTGCGGGTTTATCAGATCGGGAAAAGCAAATTCCTATGTACGGCAATGAACGATTTATTCTATATTCCGCATCAAAGGTGATTACCTGTACAGCGGCGTTACAGCTATATGAAAAGGGTGCCTTTTTGCTGACGGATCCTCTGTATGAATATCTTCCGGAATATCGGAATATGCAGGTGGCCTTTAAGGATGAAAACGGGCAGGCGCAGCTTCGGGATTCCCAACGGCCGATCCTTGTCAGAGATCTCTTTACCATGGGGACAGGACTGCCTGCGGAAAGACGTTCTAAGGCGGTTGTGGATGTAATTCAGAAGACAGACGGAGCAGCACCTACTCTGGAAGTTGCTAAAGCAATGGCAAAACAACCGTTGTTATTTGATCCTGGCGCTGGGTATTGCTATGGCGTTTCTCATGATGTATTAGGTGGCTTGATTGTTGCGGTTTCTGGGAAAACATTAAGTGAGTATTTTAAAGATCACATTTTCGAGCCATTAGATATGACCCGGACAGAGTATTTGCATGGCGATGGAACCAATAGAGGTGTCATGGCGCAATACAGGAGGGATCTTGCCACGAAAGATGTCAATCGGATTCCATGCATCCATCAAAGTGATTTAGGTAGGGAATATGAAAGCGGTGGTTCAGGCTGGATCTCTTGCGTAGAAGACTATGCGAAGTTCAATGATGCCCTAGCCTGCGGTGGTGTGGGAGCAACTGGAGAGCGAATTCTCAGCCCAGCAACAATCGATTTGATGCGAACAAATCAGTTGAGTGTTACCCAAATGCAAGCTTTCAACGAATCTATCGGTTGGCATGGCTATGGATACGGCTTAGGTGTTCGGACGCATATGGAGCCCGTGGTTTCTGGATCAAACAGCCCTGTTGGTGAATTCGGCTGGAGTGGTTGGGCTGGTGCTTTCACTCTGGTGGACCCCCAAAACCGATTGAGCCTATTCTACGCTTCTCATGTGACGGATAATATTGATGGATATATTCATCCTCGCTTAAGAAATATTCTGTACAGTTGCTTGTGAAGGAGAGAATGAAAATGAAATTATACATAGGTATTGATCTTGGAACTTCGGCCATGAAACTGCTGCTGATGGACGGAGAGGGTCAAATCAAAAATGTTGTTTCCAAAGAGTATCCGCTGGAATTTCCCCAACCTGGCTGGAGCCAGCAGCGGCCGGAGGAATGGAAAAAAGCACTGATGGAAGGAGTACCCGAACTATTGGAAGGCTTTGATGCTGCCTCCGTCGCCGGTATCGGTAGCGGTGGTCAGATGCACGGCCTTGTGGTGCTGGATGAAAATGATGATGTGATTCGTCCCGCCATCCTCTGGAATGACGGCAGAACTGCTACACAGGTGGATTACCTGAACGGTGTGATTGGCAAGGAGAAACTGTCCGGGCTGACTGCAAATATCGCCTTTGCAGGTTTTACCGCGCCAAAGATTCTCTGGATGAAAGAGAACGAGCCTGAAAACTTTGCGCGGATTGCAAAGATCATGCTCCCCAAGGACTATATCAACTATCTTCTGACGGGTATTCATGCCTGTGACTATTCCGATGCTTCCGGTATGCTGTTGTTGGATGTAGAGAAGAAAGTCTGGAGTGGAGAGATGCTTTCCATCTGCGGCATTACGGAGCAGCAGATGCCCAAGCTTTTTGAAAGTTTTGCATCCATTGGCACAGTAAAACCGGATATGGCAGTAGCACTGGGTCTGTCGGAAACGACTGTGGTCTGTGCTGGTGCGGGTGATAATGCGGCTGCAGCTGTGGGAACTGGTGTTGTCGGAGAAGGCGGCTGCAACATCAGCCTTGGTACCTCCGGCACGGTGTTCATCTCCTCTGAAAAATTCGGCGTGGACCCCAACAATTCCCTTCATGCCTTTGCCCATGCAGACGGTGGCTGGCACCTGATGGGTTGTATGCTTTCCGCTGCAAGCTGCAACAAGTGGTTGCTGGAGGATATCTTCGGCACCTCTGACTACAGCGCGGAGCAGGCCCCGATTACAGAAGCGAAACTTGGTGAAAACCATGTGTTCTTCCTACCCTACTTGATGGGCGAACGCAGCCCCATCAACGATACCAATGCCCGTGGTACATTCATCGGCATGACCATGGACACCACCCGCGCCGATCTGGTACAGGCGGTTCTGGAAGGCGTTGCCTTTGCCATTCGTGACTCTGTGGAAGTGGCAAGAAGCCTTGGCATCACCATTGGCAGCAGCAAGATCTGCGGCGGCGGTGCAAAGAGTCCCCTTTGGAAGCGTATCTTTGCCAATGTGCTGAACGTTGAGCTGGAAGTTCCTGTGTCCGAGCAGGGTCCCGGCATGGGCGGCGCTATGCTGGCAATGGTGGCCTGCGGCGAATATATAACTGTCAAAGACTGCTGCGACAAGTTGTGCGCGACAGCATCTATCGTAAAACCTGAACCCGACCTGGTTGCAAAGTACGAAGCACGTTATCAGCAGTTTAAGAAAATCTATCCTGCCTGCAAGAATCTCTTCCAGGAGCTGAATACATAATCTTTGTTTTCGTGTAGCAGATCATGTGCATTGACGATGTGAAGTAAGAGGTGATACGGTGATTAACTATGCACACAGAGGGGCGAGCGAATATGCAGCACAGAATACACTGGCGGCGTTTTATCTCGGTCTGGCATGTCAGGCAAATGGAATTGAAACCGATATTCAGCTGACATCAGATGGCATTCCGGTACTATTCCATGATGATGTTGTCGACCATACAACGAACGGATTTGGTAAAGTAGGGAGTCTAGCGCTTTCAGAGCTACGAGAACTTGTGGTTCATGGAAAACTAATTGATGATAAGGTGGTTACACTAGAGGAGTTTTTTGAACACTTTGGTTGGCGGGAGATTCATCTGGCGCTAGAACTAAAGTGTGCGAATGTGTCCAAACCTACGGCTGATTTAGTACGGCAATATGGTACAGAGTCCCGTACGTATATTACGTCGTTTCATTTTGACTATCTCGCAGAGATGAGGTGCTATGCGCCGGAGCTCAAACTGGGATATTTAGTGAGTGAAATCTCAGATGATGTAAATTGGAAGATAAATCAACTTGGGATTGAACAAATTTGCCCGCCATCCTGGCTGGTTACTCCAGAACTAGTTGACTTCTACAAACAACGTGGTATATCTGTTCGTGCCTGGGGGGTTAGAAACATGCAGGATATGGTCCGCTGTGTGGTTGCCGGAGTTGATGGAATGACGATTAATTATCCGGACAAGCTGGCTACATATTTGGCGGGAAATGAAGCGCCTATAAATAATGTGAGATAGAGGGGGAGAAAAACACCATGAGGATATCTATTCCGGAGCATAGCGTGGAGCAGGAACTGGTTTTCAAAGAGGTTGACGGACAGCCTCTGAGTCTTACATTCCTACCCCCAACCAGAAAGGTATTTGAGAAAGCTCCGGTATTTGTTGTGATTTGCGGTGGCGGCTGGCACACCCAGATCCGTGAGGTTATTCTTGATATGTACAAGATTTCCAGTGACTTGCTGCGCGAGGCTGGTGTTTGTGTTGTCAGTGCGGATTACCGTGTGACTAGTGTGTTTCCTGATGCCAACGCGGGAGAGGAAATCGGTGACGTAATGGATGCGATTGCGTATATCAGTCAGTATGCAGAAATTCTGGAAATTGACACACAGCGTATTGTTTTAACGGGACACTCAGCTGGCGGACATATTATTTCTATGATCGCGTACGCACCCCCGGAACTGTTTCCCACAGTGTATGCAACGCCGGAGGTAAAATATATGGGATGTGTTGCCTTTGCTACACCGTTTATATTGTATTCCGCTGAACTTTTCGATAACGAAAATTTGAAAGAATGCATAAAACTGTTTCCAAACGATACATACGATGAGAACGTGGCGCAACTTTGGAGTCCGTATAACTATATTTCGAAGCAAAACCCTGTAACTTTGATTATTCATGGCGATAGTGATGCACTGGTTCCTGTCGAACAGGCTCTCCAGTCCATGGAAAAAGCCCGGGAAGTGGGTGCAGATTTTGCAATGATTTGTCCCCAAAACGGCGGACACGGACTGGAACCAATGGATGAGAAAAAAGCAGTGGTGCCCTCCTATGAAGCGGTACAGCAACGAATTGCCGAATGGGTTTGCGGCAGGTTTGGCATAGAACTCTGAGCGGCATCATCAAGGAGATCTGCTTGTGACGGAGAAATAATAGTTTTCTGATTGGGGATTACGATATGAAGATTGCATCAGGCGTATATAAATTAAGTTTTGGTATGCCGGAAACAATTACGCCCGTCTCTGTATTGAAACCAGATATCCAATACGGAGCGATTAATCAGCTGCCGGAATTTGAGCTGCCCGCAGCTATGCAGGATATTGCATTCCGGGAACGTGCCAGTGGCTGCCTGCTGGAAATACCGCTCGATCCGAAGGAAGATTTGTATGGCCTTGGTCTTATGCTTAAGTCGTTCCGTCAGACGGGACTGAAGAAAAGACTCTGCGCAAACTCCGACCCTGCTTCAGATACCGGAGACAGCCATGCGCCGGTTCCATTCTATCTTTCCACTGCTGGCTACGGCGTTTTGGTAGATACAGCTCGCTATGTGTCTTTCCACATGGGAAACCACAAAGTCCGGGGATCAAAACAGGATCGGGAAAACTTTACTTCCGCTGGAACTGAGATTGGACACTGGTGGGTGAAATCCGGTGCAGGTAATTTGTTTGTTGATATTCCGGCTGCCAGAGGCATAGATATCTACATCTTCTGCGGAAAAGACATTCTGGACGCCCTGGCGCGTTATAACCTATTCTCCGGTGGCGGCGCGATGCCGCCTATCTGGGGTTTGGGTGTCATGTACAGAACCTACATGCATGGTGATAAGGAATGTATCATGAACGTCGCAAAGGAACTGAGAAACACAAAAATGCCATGCGACATTTTGGGTTTTGAACCTGGCTGGCAGACCCATTTTTATTCCTGCACATACAAGTGGAGCGATGAGCGTTTCCCGGAGCATAAAAAGATGCTGGATGATTTGAACAGCTTGGGTTACAAGGTTAACCTTTGGGAACATGCGTATGTGAATCCAGATAGTCCCATTTTCGAGGAAATGAAACCGTATTCCGCTGATCAATACGTTTGGGACGGACTTGTGCCGGACTTTTCGACTGCAGGTGCCAGAGAAGTGTTTGGCAATTATCATGCGAAACTTGCAGAGGAAGGCCTCAGCGGATTTAAACTGGATGAGTGCGATAGTTCGGATTTTACAGCCAACTGGGGATTCGCTGATTTTGCCCAATTCCCCTCCGGCATGGACGGCGAACAGATGCATATGCTGTTTGGCGCTTTGTACCAGAAAACGATGGTTAACATTTTTGAGGACCGTAACCGGAGAACCTGGGGCGAGGTTAGAAACACAACAGCCCTGTCTGCCCCCAATCCCTATGTCCTGTACAGTGATCTGTACGCCCATGAAGACTTTGTTAGAGGCATGGCGAGTGCATCCTGCTCCGGTATTTTGTGGACACCGGAGGTGCGGCAGGCTGATAGTAGTGAAGAACTTCTTCGCCGCATTGCGGCGGCAACCGTATCCCCGCAGATGGTACTGAACTGCTATCAGGTGAAAACACCGCCTTGGACACAGTGGGATGAGCAGAAGAACCTCATGGGAATTCGTTTGGATGATGCGGAAGAACTGACAAATAAGACAAGAAAGCTGCTAGAGCTGCGTATGCGATTCATTCCTGTTTTGTATGCAGCGTACTATCGATACTACAATGAGGGCGTTCCGCCGATTCGCCCGTTGGTGCTGGATTATCCGAACGATAAAACAGCCAGACCCATCTATGATGAGTATCTTTTCGGCAGGGAACTTCTGGCTGCGCCGGTGATTCACGGCCATGGAAACCTGCGCCGTATATGGCTACCGAAGGGTGTGTGGTATGATTATTTCACTAATGAACGTCTGGAGGGACAGCAGTGGATCGAGCGTGAGACGGAGCCGGGCGATGTTCCGCTGTTTGTGAAAGAAGGTTCTTTACTGGCTATGGCACAACCTGAGCAATTTGTCGGTCAGGATACATGTTTTCATTTGGAACTGACTGCTTACGGAGAAGGCGATTGTAGATGTACGCTTATTTCTGATGATGGTGTAACAAATGCTTACCGCGACAGCGTGATTAAGGTGGAATATACTGCCCATCAGGGAGAACTTACAGGAAACGATGATACCGGTCGATATGTGGTCGATGAATTCCGATGGGTACACTGATGTCACAAACAGGCGCAGAGAATTCTGCAGCTTGGGTGAAAAGAGATTAACACTTTAGAGATAAAAACACCCCTATTCAGGACGTAAACAAGAAGATAAGCTACCGCAATCCTTCAGAATAGCATACTGCAACCGACTGTCGGCAAATGCGGCATCCATAAGTTCGGCCTGCTGAATGCCGTTACTTCTGTTTGTTAAACAGTTAACAAACGCCATATAGAATGCAAAAAGCACCCCCGAAGGGGTGCTTTCGCATTTGGAGCAGGGTACGGGAGTCGAACCCGCCTTATCTGGTTGGGAACCAGAAGTTCTACCGATAAACTAACCCTGCGAAATATTTACTTAGCGTGACAAATAGCGTGACATTTTCGGAAATTCCGTTTTTGAAATCGCAAAAATCATTGGAATGCAAGGATTTTTAATCAAGTAGCACTCTGGCTTGGGAAGCTGTTGTACTACCGATGTACGAATCCTGCGTACAGGTGCATTATAGCAGAGCCGCATGAAAAAAGCAACCATTTTTTGTCGAAAAAGGGAATCCCGGTTGAGGAAATCCGCCGGGTGTGCTATATTTAAGGTAGCGACCCGGCGGGACAGAGCCGTGATTTGTAAGGAGAAGCGCTTATGGCAGAATATGAGCTGGTTTACGAAATCAAGAACCTTTGCCGCAACAACCAGATGCGGGACGTGTTCTTTGAGGATGTGGAATGCGACGACCCGGAGGCCTATCTCCGCGGCCGCCTGAAGGGGAAAACCGTGGAATTTTCCACGGAAAAAGGCGCGGGCGGCAGCGTGACCATCCACGCGGTGGTGGACGGGCTGATCCAGAAGTACGTGTTCACGCCGGTGTGACAAAAATATCCACTTGCAGCCGTCGGATAAATGAGAGTTGGGCAAGTTTTCTGAAAAATTTTCGCAAATTATGGGTTGAATTTAGATGGCATATGTGATACGATAAGTTGGTATCGATATGGGCGAAGTGCGCCCGTAGGGCAAAGTCACCATCCGCAGTCAAAAACGGCTCCCGAGCCATGAGTGCGCGTGGTGACGCGGCCTGTATGGACGAAATTCCGACCTGTTGGCCGCTCCTTTTCCGCTTTCGCCGGAAGGGAGAAAACGCGGGAGGGGCTGCGCTCCGAACCAGCGTTACGCAAAATCACTTTTAAGGAGAACCAGACTATGGCACCTCATACCATTGCCGTTGCCGGAAAGGGTGGTGTGGGCAAAACCACTACCTGCGGCATGATTATCGACTACCTGTGCGCAAAGAAGCGCGGCCCCGTCCTTGTGGTGGATGCCGACGCCAATTCCAACCTGAACGAAGTTCTGGGCGTGGAGGTGGAGACCTCTCTCGGCCAGATCCGGGAGGAAATGGCACAGGCAGAGCTGAAAGGCACCATTCCCAAGGGCATGACCAAGGCGGACTACGCGGAAATGAAGTTCGGCGACGCCCTGATCGAGGACGACGATTTCGACATGCTGGTCATGGGACGCACCCAGGGCAAGGGCTGCTACTGCTATGTCAACGGCGTGCTGCAATCTCAGCTTGGCAAGTATCTGCCCAACTATTCCTACGTGGTCATGGACAACGAGGCGGGGCTGGAGCATATCGCCCGGGGGACGCTCCCCCATGTGGACACCATGCTTCTGATTTCCGACTGCTCCCGCCGGGGCGTTCAGGCCGTGGCGAGAATCGCCGAAATGATCGACGAGATGGGCTTAAACCCCGGACAGATGGGCCTTATCATCAACCGCGCGCCGGACGGAAAGCTGGACGACGGCGTCCGTGCCGAGATCGAAAAGCACGGTCTCAAGCTCTTCGGCGTTCTGCCTCACGACGAGGCGGTTTACCGCTGCGACTGCGACGGCAATCCGTCCGCGAAGCTCCCGGACAGCGACCCCATGAAGGTCGCGCTGCGGGGAATTATGCAGTCTATCGGCCTGTAAGCCGGTAAACCCGCAGGATGCCAGGCGGCATTCCGCGGCAGAAACACATCCATAATTGCGCCGGGCGGTTTCCGCCCCGCGTGTGGAAAAAATATCAAGGGGGATTACAAATTATGGCTTTCACTCCTAAAACGGCACCCTTCAGCGGCAAGATCAATGCCGTGACGCTGGGCACCGGTGACAAGGCAATCGTCATCGGCGGTCAGAACGTGATGCCGTTTTACACCTTCGATGCTGCCATCGAACACGCGCCCAAGATCGGTATTGAAATTTCCGATCTGGCAACACAGTGGGATGCTCCTGCTCTGAAGGAGTTCTATGCCGGCTGCACCACTATGGTCGATTTTGCGAAGAAGGCAGAGACCATGCCCGGCGCGGATTTTCTGTGCCTGCACTTCGAGTCCGCAGACCCCAACGGCGCCAACCGCTCCGTTGCCGACTGTGTGGCCGACGCCAAGGCTGTCGCCGAGGCGACTACCATGCCCATCGTGGTCATGGGCTGCAAGAACATCGAGAAGGACGGCGAGCTGTTCAGCAAGATCGCTGAGGCGCTGCAGGGCAAGAACATTCTGGTTCTGTCCGCCCGGAACGAGGACTACAAGACCGTCGGTGCTTCCGTCGCTCTGGCTTACGGCCAGAAGGTGGGCGCTGAGACCGCCGACGACATCAACCTCGCCAAGCAGCTGAACATCATGCTCAAGGGCCTCTCCATCAACCCTGAGAACATCGTCATGAACATCGGCACCGCCGCCGTGGGTTACGGCTTCGAGTACGTGGCCTCCACCCTGGACCGTGTCCGTCTGGCCGCTCTGGCGCAGTCCGATGCCGACCTGCAGATGCCCATCATGTCCCCCGTGTCTCCCGACGCCTGGGCCGTGAAGGAATCCACCGCTTCCGAAGAAGATGAGCCCGAATGGGGCAGCCGGGAAGAGCGCGCGATCGGGATGGAAGTCTCCACCGCCGCTGCCAACCTGACCGGCGGCGCTGACGCTGTCATCATGCGTCATCCCGCAGCCGTTGCCACCATCAAGAAGTTCATCACGGATCTCGTGTAATCGGAAGGAGGATACATACAATGGCTTTGAAAGGTCTTGACATTTTTAAGCTGTCTCCTAAGAAGAACTGTAAGGAGTGCGGCAGCCCCACCTGTATGGCATTCTGCATGAAGGTGGCGCAGGGCGCTGTGTCCATCGACAAGTGCCCCTACTTCTCTGACGACGCGAAGGCGATGCTCAACGAGCAGACCGCGCCTCCCATGAAGACCATCACCGTCGGCGATCACAAGCTGGGCGGCGAGACTGTCCTCTTCCGTCACGAGAAGACTCTGGTCAACAAGAACCTGTACGCAGTTTCCGTCTGCACCTGCATGTCCGCTGAGGAAGCCGACAAGAAGCTGGCCGACCTGCAGAAGGTTGACTATGAGCGTATCGGCGAGAGAATGTACGTTGAGTTCGTTTTCGTCGCCAACAAGCAGTCCGATCCCGCTGTCTACGCGGAGCTGGTCAAGAAGGCCGCTGCTACCGGCCGTGACCTGATTCTGGAGTGCTGGGATGTGGAGTGCGCCAAGGCTGCTCTGGCAGTCGCGGGCAAGAACGTCATTCTCGACGGCGCTACCCCTGACAACTACGAGGCTATGAACGCTGTCGCCAAGGAGGCCGGTGTTGTTCTGGGCGTTCACGCCGACACCATCTCCGACCTGTACGACACCGTGAAGAAGCTGGAAGCCGCCGGCAACAAGAACCTGGTGCTGGACGTCACCGGCAAGACCGCCAAGGAGACGCTGGCCAATGCCGTTCTGGTGCGCCGCACCGCCATCAAGGATGGCGACCGCAGCTTCGGCTATCCCTCCATCGTCAACGTAGGCCGCATTGCCAGCGGCGATGACCATCTGCAGACCGCCTACGCTTCCATGTTCACCGAGAAGTACGGCTCCATCATCGTCATGGAGCACATGACCTATGCGCAGGCGCTGCCTCTGTACGGCCTGCGTCAGAACATCTTCACCGATCCTCAGAAGCCCATGAAGGTGGAGAGCAAGATCTATCCGCTGAACGGCGCCGACGAGAACAGCCCCTGCGCCCTGACCGTGGACTTCGCTCTGACCTACTTCCTGGTTTCCGGCGAACTGGAGCGTTCCAACCAGCCCGTGAACCTGATCATCACCGACGCTTCCGGCATGTCCGTTCTGACCGCGTGGGCCGCCGGTAAGTTCTCCTCCTCCACCGTCAAGAAGACCTTCGAGACCCTGGACATCGAGAACAAGATCAAGAACCGCACCCTGATTATCCCCGGCAAGGTCGCCGTTATGAAGGGTGAAATTCAGGAGAAGCTGCCCGGCTGGAACGTCGTTGTCGGCCCCACCGAGGCGGTTCAGCTGCCCAAGTACATGAAGGACAAGGAATACGAGGCCGCCGCGAAGGCTGCCGCCGCCGAGAACGCCGCCAAGGCTGCCACCACCGTGGAAGTCAAGGAGCTGTCCTTCGACGAGCTGCTGGCTACCAAGGTTCCCGAGATCAAGGTCGTGGACATGGGCGTCAAGTACAAGGGCTACAACCCCGAATCCCAGACCTTCGTCACCATCGGCGAGCGTATCCACTGCATTGCGCCCTCTGTCCGCAAGGCTATGGACGAGCGTGACCCCGAGCCTATCCTGAAGCGTGCTGCCGAGCAGATCGCTGCCGGCGCCACCTATCTGGACGTCAACATCGGACCTGCTGAGAAGGACGGTCCCGAGCGCATGATGTGGGCTGTCAAGCTGCTGCAGGAGAACTTCAACAATGTTCCTCTGGCACTGGACACCGCCAACAAGCGGGCTATCGAGGCCGGTATCAAGGTTTACAACCGCACCAACGGCAAGCCCATCGTCAACTCCGCCGATGCCGGTTCCCGTATTTCCAACATTGATCTGGCTGCTGCCAACGACGCCATCTGTATTGCCCTCTGCTCTGCCGACGGTATCGCTAAGGACAACGAAGAGCGCATGAAGCACTGCCACAACATGCTGGAGCGCGGCATGAGTCTGGGCATGGATGCCACCGACCTGTGGTTCGACCCCCTGTTCCTGGTCGTCAAGGGTATGCAGGACAAGCAGATGGAAGTTCTGGAAGCCATCAAGATGTTCGCATCGGAAGGCCTGAAGTCCACCGGCGGTCTGTCCAACAACTCTAACGGCGCGCCCAAGACGCTGCGTCCCATCATGGACTCCGCTCTGGTCGCCATGGCGATGATGCAGGGCCTGACCTCCGCCATCGTCAACCCCTGCGACCTGCGTCTGATGGAGACCATCAAGTCCTGCGACATCTTCAAGAACCACGTCCTCTACTCCGACTCCTACCTCGACCTCTAATGCCCGTAGGACGGGCGGCCAATGACGTTACGGACTCTGGGTGGTGGTTTGGACATCCTTTGGGCCCCTCGACCGGTGGTGCGGCGGTTGTCCGTGCTGAGTGGGGAAGATTAAGGATGGATTTGGCACTGGGTGGTTGACGGACTGCTTTCGAGTCTGTTGATTAAGGTGTCGGAAGACAATAAACCCTGGAAGGTCGGCATTTGGCTGGCCGGGTAATGTGACTGACAGTTTTCCCATGCACTACATGGCTGGGAGGGAACCTCCCTCCCAGCCAGTTTGCTTTTTCTGCTTTGGAAGAATTTGCTGCATTTGAAAGCCCCGGCGTGGTGCCGGAAACCGAACTGGTATATTCAGCCTTCGGGCTTAATATATATTATCTTCAGGATTCAAAAAATTGGGAGGAATTTACATGAGCGTATTAACCGATCTCATTTATGGCGGTTCCAATGCCGTTGCGGGACTGACCGAAGGTGCCGTAAACGACGCCATTGCCAAGTACGGCGCAGACAAGGAGATTGCCTTCCCCGATACCGCATACTTTTTCCCCACCATTTACGCTGCCACCGGCGTAAAGGTCAAGACTCTGGGCGACCTGCCCGCCTGCGTGGGCGTGCTCAAGAGCCTGATCACCAATCAGGAGGATCTGGGTCAGGCGCTGAACGCCGGCCTTGCTACCGCTGTCGGCGCGGAAATTCTTGAGGGACTGAAATACGTCGACGGTGCCAACCCCTACGAAAACGAGTCCGGCATCGGCTTCGTTCCCGACCCCATCATCCGTTCTCTGGGCGTGCCGCTGGTCACCGGCGATATCCCCGGCGTGGCCGTTGTGCTGGGCAAGGCGGACAATGCCGAGGACGTGGTCAAGGTGGTCAAGGACTACCAGAGCAAGGGCATCATGACCTTCATGGTGGGCGACGTCATCGAGCAGTGCGCCGAGGGCGGCGTCAAGATGGGTCTGGAGCTGCGTGTCATTCCTCTGGGACACGACGTGACCTCCGTCATCCATGTTGTTACCGTGGCCATCCGTGCCGCACTGATTTTCGGCAACGTTCAGCCCGGCAATCTGGCCGCTCTGCTGGACTACACCAAGAACCGTGTTCCCGCTTTCGTCAACACCTTCGGCGCCATTGACTCCGTGGTGGTTTCCGCCGGTGCGGGTGCCATCGCTCTGGGCTTCCCCGTGGTCGTGGACATCGATCTGGGCGAGAATCAGGTTCCCGGCGCTCTGGAGTCCGTATGCGACCACGCCGAGACCGTGAAGAAGTCTCTGGAGCTGCGGAACATCAAGATCAAGGTAAAGGAACTGCCCATCCCCGTGGCCTTCGCCGCTGCCTTTGAGGGCGAAATCATCCGCAAGGCCGATATGCACAACGAGATCTGGTCCGCCAAGAACCCCACTGCCGAGCTGGTGGTGATGCGGGAGCTGAATGAAATTGAGGATCACAAGATCACCATCGTCGGCCCCGACTTCGATCAGGCCAAGGATCTGGCTCTGGCGACCTACGTTGAGGTGGCCGGTAAGAAGATGCAGGTGGACTTTGAGTCCGTTATCGAGCGGAAGTTCCACGCATGGTTCAACTACATGGAAGGCGTCATGCACACCGGCCAGCGCAATCAGGTCCGTATCCGTGTCAGCAACGCGGCCTACGATGCTGGTCTGCGTCTGAAGGACTTCGCCGAAGTTCTGTACGTCATGATCATGGACGAGTTTGACGCCGTTGTGGACAAGTGCCAGATCACCCTGATCACCGACGCCGCCGAGGCGGAGAAGTTCCGCGACGAGGTGGCTATGCCCCGGTACAACCAGCGTGACGACCGCCTGGCATCCATGACCGACGAGGCCGTTGACCGTTACTTCACCTGCATCATGTGCCAGTCCTTCGCCCCCGCCCACTGCTGCGTGGTCACCCCCGAGCGTCTGGGTCTGTGCGGCGCCGTGTCCTGGCTGGATGCCAAGGCCACTTACGAGCTGAACCCCAACGGTCCCTGCCAGCCCATCTTCAAGGAAGGCTGCGAGGACGAGCGCACCGGCCGCTTCCAGTCTGTCAACAAGGCGATCTCCGACGCGACCCACGGCGCTGTTGAGAACGTCACCCTGTACTCCATTCTGGAGGACCCGATGACCTCCTGCGGCTGCTTCGAGTGCATCTGCGGCATTGAGCCGATGTCCAACGGCTTCATCGTTGTGAACCGGGAATACAAGGGCATGACCCCTGCCGGTATGACCTTCGGCGAGCTGGCCTCCTGCACCGGCGGCGGCGTCCAGACCCCCGGCTACATGGGTCACGGCCGTCACTTCATCTCCTCCAAGAAGTTCATCGCTGCTGAGGGCGGCATCGAGCGCATTGTCTGGATGCCCAAGGAGCTGAAGGACGACGTTGCCGAGCGTCTGAACAAGACGGCCAAGGAGCTGTACGGCATTGACAACTTCACCGACATGGTTGCCGACGAGACCGTTACTACCGACTGCGAGGAGCTGCTGAACTGGCTGACCGAGAAGGGTCACCCGGTGCTGGGCATGGAGCCTCTGATGTAATGAAATTGAGATTGCGCCCGGGAAGGAAACTTCCCGGGCGTAGTTTTTTGTGGCTTCCCCTACTGAACGAGGAGAGCCTTTGGGGAACGGATTGCTACACCAGTGCTGCGGCACTGGCTTGCAATGCCCCCTATTGAGGAGCACATGCGTTCGGTCAGGTTATGACGCCGGGGTGATGAGCCATATCAAATTTAATATTGGTAAAAAAATACTGATTTCGCTGGACAATTGCGGGGAGCTATGTTATACTTGAAAGGGAAATAAAATTTCAGGCGGCGCTATCATTCCGTCCGGGAGTTTCGGCAATTTTTTGCCGGATGGCAGGGCCTCGCCCAAAAAGAAAGGTGTTATCCTTATGCCAAAAGTCGTATTTCAAATCGAAGGCGGCAAGCCCGTTACCGTCGATTGCAACGTCGGCGATAACCTTCTGGAGCTGGCTCGCCGTGCCAATGTGGCAATCGACGCTCCCTGCTCCGGCAACGGCTCCTGCGGCAAGTGCCGCATCAAGCTGGTGGAGGGAGAGTTGGAATCCTACCCCAGCCGCCATATTTCCGACGAAGAATATGCCGAAGGCTGGCGCCTGAGCTGCAGCTCGAAGGTCGTCGGCAACTGCACCGTGTTCGTTCCGGACATCGCCAGCGCCTACCAGTCCCGGATGAAGACCGCCGATTTGAGCAGCCCGCAGGAGGTCGCCATTTTTGACGCCTGCCAGAGCCAGCTGAAACAAAGCGGCATTCACTTTACCAATCAGTTCCGGGCGGTGGTCGTGACCATGGCCGAGCCAAGTCTGGACGACACCATGCCCGACAACGAGCGCCTGACATGGGCGCTTGAGGAAGCGCTGGGCGTAGAGAAGGTGGAGATTCCCTTCTGCGTCATGGTGAAACTGGCCCACGTTCTGCGGGAAAACAGCTTCCACGTGTGCGTGAAGGGCGAACTTCTGGGCGATACCTTCCGCTGTATGGAAGTTTGCGCCCCGGAGGACACTGCCATCGTCGGCTGCGCCATCGATATCGGCACTACCACGGTCACCATGGTGCTGACCGATCTGACCACGGGCAAAATTCTGGCGAAGGGTTCCTCCGGCAACGGCCAGATCCGTTACGGCGCAGACGTCATCAACCGTATCATCGAGCAGGGCAAGCCCGGCGGCAGGAAAAAGCTTCAGGACGCCATCCTGAAGGAGACCCTGAACCCCATCATTGCCAATCTGTGCAAGTCCGCGGGGGTCACATGCCCGTCCATTCTGCGCATGAGCGTGGGCGCGAATACCACCATGAACCACCTGCTGGTGGGCGTGGATGCCCAGAGTGTCCGCATGGATCCGTACATCCCCAGCTTCTTCCTCTGGAACGGACTGCTGGCGCAGGACTTGAAGATTCCCGCCAACCCCCTCGCGCCGGTACTCATCGCACCCAACATCGGTTCCTACGTGGGCGGCGACATCACCGCCGGTACGCTGGCCTCCGGCATCTGGGACAGTGACGCGCTGAGCCTGTTCATCGACCTTGGCACCAACGGCGAGATCGTGTTCGGCAACCGGGACTTCCTTGTGAGCTGCGCCTGTTCTGCCGGCCCCGCCTTTGAGGGCGGCGACATTTCCTGCGGTATGCGCGCCACGGACGGCGCCATCGAAGCCTGCACCGTAGACAAAGTGACCATGGAACCCACCGTTTCCATCGTGGGCGACGCGGATCAGAAGGCCGTCGGCATCTGCGGCAGCGGCATCATCGACATCATTTCCGAGCTGTACCGCTGCGGCATCGTCAACGCCAAGGGCCTGTTCATCCGGGAGGGCGAGCGCGTCCGCCGGGATCATCACGGCATGGGCCGCTACGTTATTGCCTTTGAAAACGAAAGCGAGACCGGCCGGGAAGTGTCCATCAATGAAGTGGACATTGACAACTTCATTCGTGCCAAGGGCGCGATCTTCTCCGCCATCGCAACGTTGCTGCAAAGCGTGGATATGCCCGTGGAAGCCATCGAGAACGTCTATGTCGCAGGCGGCATCGGCTCCGGCATCAACATGAAGAACGCGGTGAATATCGGCATGTTCCCGGATGTGGAGCTGGAAAAGTTCCACTACATCGGCAACTCCTCTCTGGCTGGCGCTTACGCCATGGTCATGAGTGACGAAGCCACCGCAAAAACGGCGGAAGTGGCAGCGAACATGACCTATCTGGAGCTTTCCACATACCCCGGCTACATGGATTCCTTTGTAGCTGCCTGCTTCCTGCCCCATACGGACAAGCGGCTGTTCCCCCACTCCATTCAGGAGGCGTAACATGCTGGAGGCAATGCACCATGTGGCGGTGATTGCTTCGGAGGAAGCCCGAACCCTGGATTTTTATGTCAACAAGCTGGGGTTCACTCTGGAGAGCCAAGTCTGGAGGCCGGAGCAGCGGGATTATCTGCGGATGCTGCGGCTGGGGAATTTGGTGCTGGAGCTGTTCATCAAGCCCGACGCTCCTGCCCGGCTGACTCTGCCAGAGGCTCTGGGTCTACGGCATTTGGCCTTCCGGGTAACGAACATTCAGGCGGCTCGGGACTGGCTGAACGCACAGGGCATCGAGACGGAACCGATTCACGAGGACAAGGCAAACGGAGGGCACTATGTATTCTTCCGGGATCCCGACGGTCTGCCTCTGGAACTACACGATTAAGGAATAAGGAATATGCAAGTAGAAAACCACAAAGAAGAAGCCCCCTTTGCCCATTATGCGGAGCTGTTCCGCGATCTGAATCCCGCCGCCGTGACGGCGAGACTGTCGGACGTCCGCTGGGACGGGAAGGAATTCACGCTCAGTCTTCTGGGCAGGGCGTTTGCCATTGCCCACCCGGACTATGACATCCGCGCGCTGGACGGCGGGGCGCTGCCGCCGCTGCCCTCCCAGACGTTTCTGCTGCGCTATCTGCTGGAAAGCAAAGATGTGGTCTGGCAGGGGCAGTGGAAGACCTTCCGGGAGATGCCCTGGGGGGAGATGTACATCAAGCCCTACACTGGCCGTGTGCTGACCCGTGCGGCCTTCACCTTCGGCACCCGGCTGCCGGCGTTCAGGGCTGCCTGCAAAAAAATGCAGGCGCTGCCCATGAAGCACGGAGACGCGGGCTATCAGTTCGACCTGATCGGCGGCTATCGGATGCAGATTCTCGTCTGGGAAGGGGATGATGAATTCCCACCCAACGCGCAGGTGCTCTATTCCGACAATTTTGCGGAAGGCTTCGCCGCGGAAGATCGGGTCGTGGCGGGAGATATTCTGATCTCCACGATCAAAAGCCAGATGTAATACTGAACTCCAATTAAAATCTTTAAAAAAGATTTTAATTGCCCGAAGGGCAAGGAGTTCATATGAGACTTGTTTTGTGATTTCTTTCCTTATAAATCACAAAACTGGCAGCGCCGTCAGGCGATGCCTTCCTGATTAAAATCAAAGATTTTAATCAGGAAATAGTATTAAAAACGTGGTGCCGTCCTTTTGGGGCGGCACCACGCTTTTTTATTGATTCCTGTATTTGTCCATCTCCAGCAGCATTTTATAAAGCTGCGCCTGTTCCGCTTCGGTCTTCGATGCCACCAGATCATAGCATTTGGACGCAATGCTGTCATTCCCGCTTTCGCCCAACTTGTCAAATAGCTGAGAAAGGGAGACATCCATGGCGGACGTGATTTTCTCCACACTTTCCAGCGTGGCGTTTTTCTCGCCGCGTTCCAGCTGCCCTATATACGTGGGATGGCAGCCGGCAAGCTCTGCAAGCTTTTCCTGACTGAGTCCCTTCTGTGTCCGGTAGTTCCGAATGCGTTGGCCAATGATTTTTGCAATATCACTCATTTTCATCGCCTCCGCGTATTGCTGATCGCAATCTATTTCCGCAGCCCTTTAGCCAGCGCAATCAAATTGTCAAGCTGCTCATTGCTCAGCCCTTTGGCAATGGCATAAAGTTCATTTGCCTTGGAAGGGCTGGCGGTATCCGTATCAAAAAAGTCCTTCGGGGTTATTCCGAGATACTCGCAGATATAGAAAATGCCGGAAAGCGACGGCATGGACTTACCGCTTTCGATGTTGTTGATATAGCCGGGATTCTGCCCCATGGACAGGCTCATATCACGGGCGGAAACGCCCTTCTCCTCCCGAAGCTTCGCCAAACGCAAGGAGAAATCCTTCTCAGTCATAACCATTCACCACCTTTTGCTATATTGTAGCCCACACATAGCGAAAACTTATTTGTTTACAGCCCGCATTTATATTGTGGTAATGGTTTATAGATGCTGTCATTTCGTAAAATAAAGGTTTCCAGACGGCATCCTATAGCATACTGCACCAAATTATGCTATAATTCTCGTAAGGTTGCAAAACAGGAAACGGAGGCACAACCCATGACACATATCCAGCATTACGATTCCCCGTTGGGGGGCATTCTGCTGGCCGCAGATGATATCGGGCTGACCGGGCTGTGGTTTGAGGGGCAGAAATACTTTGCCCGGGATTTGTCCGACGAACGCGTCGATCAGGAAACGCCCGCTCTCGCAGAGGCCAGACGCTGGCTGGATATCTATTTCACCGGTAAAGAGCCGGATTTTCTGCCGCCGCTGCACCCCACCGGTTCCGAATTCCGCAAGGCCGTATGGGAAATCCTTTTGCAGATTCCCTATGGGCAAACCACGACCTACGGTGAAATCGCCCGGCAGCTTGCCGAAAAGCAGGGACTTGCCCGGATGTCCGCCCAGGCGGTGGGCGGCGCGGTCGGACATAACGAAATCTCCATCATCATCCCCTGCCACCGGGTGGTCGGCACAAACGGCAGTCTGACCGGATATGCGGGCGGAATCCATAAAAAGGAACAACTGCTGGAATTGGAGCGCGCCGACATGCGCCGTTTTTTCCTGCCGGAGAAAGGCACCGCGCTTTAAATGGCTTTGTAACCGCATCTTTTTCCGACAGGAAAGATTGTAATTTCCCCGCGTTTGTGATACAATCCGTGGCAAAGAAATTCTGCATACGGAGATATCCTATGGAAATCAGGAAATATAACGAAAGCGACGTTCCCGCCATGGTGCGCATCTGGAACGAGGTCGTGGAAGAGGGCGTCGCGTTCCCTCAGGAAGAGTTTCTTGATGAGAGAAGCGGGCGTGCTTTCTTTGCGACCCAAAGCTGCTGCGGCGTCGCCGTCGCAGACGGCAGGGTCGTGGGACTTTACATTCTCCATCCCAACAACATCGGCCGGTGCGGCCACATCGCGAATGCCAGCTATGCCGTGGATTCCGCGTGCCGGGGTGAGCATATCGGCGAAAATCTGGTGTCCAACTGCCTTGTGCAGGCTGCGAAGCTTCATTTCCGTCTTTTGCAGTTCAACGCCGTTGTGGAGAACAATATTCACGCCCGTCACCTGTATGAACGGCTTGGCTTCACTCTGCTCGGAACCATCCCCGGCGGCTTCCGGATGAAGGACGGCACGTACCAGAATATCTGTCTTTACTACCACGAACTGTAACACACGATCGGCGCGGCCTTTTGGCCGCGCCGATTCAACTTTCCGTATCTTTTCTCCACTTATTCGCCCAGAAATCCACAAACTTGCTGAACCATGTGGACGGCTCCGTGTCGCCGCTGTAGACATAGCGTGTCTCCAGACCAAAGTTCACCGCGTACCACTCACTTCCCCGGGTGTTATGAATAATAGAGGTGATCTCCAGCTGTGTACCTTCGGGCAGCGTCTGCACCGCAACTGATCTTGCGTCCGTCTCATTGCCGCAGGGCAGCGTCATCAGCTTCGTGTCCCGCACCGTCCGCAGGGTCTCCCCTTGAGGAGTAAGCGGCTGCTCTGCGCAGAGCGCGAGATATTTTTCCGGTAGAGTTGGCCGAGATTTTTCCAGGATTTTGTTCACCGCGTCCCAGTTCTGGTAGAGGGCAAAGAGCTTGTTTTTCATCCGCTGGCGGTTGATGACCACCACGCCCACCTTCTGCCCCACGTCAAATTCGTCGTAGAGCGTGTAATAAGTGGAATCCATCAGCTCTGAAAACTGGCTGAAGTCCCCGTCTCCCACCAGCATACACCCCGCCGACCACATTCCCTTGCCGGCTACATGATTGCCCGTGCGGGTGTGGATGTTGATGCAGTCGGCTTCCGTGGCGACAAATCCGTCCGGGGTCATGTAGACCGCGGAAATCTTCTCGTCCTTCTCGCTGTCCCGGACGTGCAGCGCCTCATACGCGCCCATGTGCTTCACGGAATACAGTTCATAGGTTCCGTCACGAACCGTTGCGGGGCCGACCTCCCCCACGTCTTCCAGCTCCCACGCGCCGTATTCCAGCGGGCGATCCGGAATGGTGCTGCAATTCTGGTTGAAATAGACGATATACGGCTCCCCCGACTTATCCAGACGAACCACCAGACACACCGCCGAGACCCGGTAAAAGGACAAATCAGCCAGCCTTCTGTCGTTCAGATTGTCGGAACAGCCCTCAAACAGGAACATGGCGCACTGTCCCTTCCGCAAAGCCTTCCACACACTGGTGTTGGTGCGCATATAATAGTCGGTCAGCGTTTCCACATAGGTTCGGTGGTCGGCGTCGCGGATCAGCTCGGACAGATCGGGGCTGTAGGGGTCGCCCGGTTCGTAGGCAGCCGCCTCCGGCGCTGCCTTAAACAGCAGCGCCGCCGTCAGGAACATGAACAGCAGGCAGGCAAGGATTTTCTTCATAGGGGAACCTCGCGTTTTGGTTTTTTGTCAGTTTACCACGTTTCCGTGAAGCCGTCAACCGTACCGGACGGAAAGACATACCCCGCGCCTTTTGAAGCGCGGGGCTGATTTCTTCCGATTACTTTCTGACTTCCTTTTCTTCCTTGATCTGTGCCTGCAAATGTACGGACAGCACCGCAAGAGATGTCGCCATGTTCTCATACTGCACCAGAATATTGGGCGGCACGTCCAGATGGGTGGGGGCAAAATTCCAGATGCCCTTGATCCCCCCGGCAATGAGCTGGTCGGCCACCTGCTGCGCCGCCTCCGCCGGGACGGTGATAATGCCCATCAGCACCTTGTGGGTGCGGCAGAAATGGGCCAGCTGGGAAATGTGATAAATGGGCTTGCCTTCCTCGGTCTTTTCCGCCTTGGGGCTTGCGTCGAAAGCCGCCAGAATGTTCAGACCGTACTCGTCAAAGCCGCTGTAGCCCATCAGCGCCTGCCCCAGCTTGCCCGCGCCGATCAGAACGGCATCGGTGGTATTGTCGTATCCCAGAAACTGCTCGATATCGTCGATCAGGGTCTCCCGCAGATAGCCGATCTTGGGGCGTCCCCCATCGGAGACCATGGCTAAGTCCTTGCGGACCTGCACCTCTCCCATTCCCAGAGCGTTCGCCAGCGCCGTGGCGGAAATATGGGCAGGGGCATTTTCCGGCATATTTTTCAGGTACGCCAGATACCCCGGCAGACGTTTCAGAACCGATTTTGAAACCTTTTTCTCTTCCATAATAACCTCTTTACAATCGATACAAAATCATATCGATAGTTTTTTTATCGATTATACCATACCGATTCCGAAAAATCAAGCGCAGCTTGTCTGACGGAGAAATTCTTTTTTCAGCCGCAGCATGATCCGCTTTTCCAGCCGGGAAATGTAGGACTGGGAAATGCCCATTTTCTGCGCCACCTCCTTCTGGGTCAGCTCCCGCCGCCCTTCCAGACCGAAGCGCATCAGCACGATCTCCCGCTCCCGGTCGGGCAGGTCGCGGAGCGCCTGCCGCAGAACGCAGATGTCCACGTCATCTTCCAGCGGCCGCATGATCATGTCCTCGTCGGTGCCGAGAATGTCGGATAGCAGCAGCTCGTTGCCGTCGCAATCCATGTTGATGGGTTCGTCCAGAGACACCTCCGTCTTCTGGTTGGCGGTTTTGCGGATGTACATGAGGATCTCGTTTTCAATGCACCGGGAGGCGTAGGTCGCCAGCTTGATCTTCTTGTCCAGCCTGTAGGTGCTGATGGCCTTGATTAAACCAATGGTTCCGATGGAGATCAGATCTTCCAGATTGACGCCGGTGTTCTCGAACCGCCGGGCGATGTACACCACCAGTCGGAGATTGTGCTCCACCAGCCGCTGCCGCGCGTCCTCGTCCCCCTGTTCCAGCGCCTGAAGCGTCAACAGCTCCTCCGACCCCTTCAGCGGCGGAGGAAGCACGTCGCTGCCCCCGATGTAAAAAATGCCGTTCTCCCGGATCAGTCCCAGTTTCCGTAAAATGTCCAACAGCTTCATATGACCCCTCCTGTCAGTGCCTGATATACGTCTCCCCTGCCAAGTCCTTCCGCCGCAAAAGCCACCACGGCGCTCTGCATCCGACTGCCGATTTTCACCCCGTCAAACCGCATGGCCAGCAGCATATCCCCCGCCTGCCCCACCGCCCGGTAGGGGATCAGGCGAAGCCCCGGAACCGGGCGGCACATCAGCGTTTTCAGAGGCGCGCGGAGCTGGTCTTGCGTCAGACCCGTCAGTCTTTCCGCCACCTCCCCGGAAACCACAAGCACCTGCTCCCCGGAAACAGGGTCGCGCAGAGTGTTCCCGGAATCCCGCAGGGCAACGATGCTGACAGTTTTCTCGCCATAGGTCAGCTCCACCGGGACGTACTCTCTGCCCCCCACCCGTCCGCCGAAGGCCACGATGCACAGCGCCCACACGCCGCCGGCGGTAAGCAGAAGCGTCAGAAAATTCCCATGGCCGATGCTCAGCGACGCGCCGCCCAGCGCCATACTGAGAAGCACGAACACGCCGCTGCGCTTCCATGCGCTTTTGTCCCAGCCGAAGGCGATGACCGCCATCCCGGCAAGGCTGACGATCCGCCACAGCAGTCCCCCGAGGAACCGCATCCGGGGCATCATGCACACCCCGCTGTAGACCGCCCCCAGCGCCGCCGCTGCCGCCGCCCGGAGGGGCGACGCCGGAAAGCCCGATAAACGGTTTGTCCCCAAAAGCAGCAAAAAATCCACCAGAAAGTTCAGGATTACCACCAAGTCCAGATAGATTTTCAACGCATCACCTCCAGCCGGTATGGCAAAAGTATACCCCCTCTCCCGGGAAAAGTCGGTCGCAACCATGTCCCCCCTTCGCCGCAAGTTTCCCCCACCCCGCCGTCCTTTCGGCGGCATTAACGGCGGGGAATGAAAAACCTCCGACATTAGCTGTCGGAGGTCTCCTTCCGCTCCACGGAGCGGATATTTTTTTCTGCCTTGAACCGGGGTGTCATCAGCTCGTGGCCGCAGCCCAAGCACCGCAGACGGAAATCCGCACCGGTGCGCAGAACCAGCCAGCGCTTTTCCCCGCAGGGGTGGGGCTTTTTCATGACGAGAATGTCGTTGACGCGAATGTCCATGTCTTACTCCTTTTTGATGCTGTCCCAGTACTGCTTCGCCGCCTGTTCCAGCTTGTTGGGGCCATACTCGTAATAATGCGCGCCCACCAGTTCGTCCGGCAGGTACTGCTGCTTCACCCAATGGTTTGGGTAGTTGTGGGGGTAGAGATACCCCTGTTCCCGCTCCATGGTGTAGGTATCCGCGTGGACGTTCTGCAAATGCCGGGGGAAATCCCCGGACTTTCCCTTGCGCACGTCGTCCAGCGCCGCATCAATGGCAAGATAGGCAGAATTGGACTTTGGACTGGTGGCCATCAGCACGGCGGCATCCGCCAGGGGGAGCCGCGCCTCCGGCATTCCCAGTTTCAGCGCCATGTCCACGCAGGCGTTGACGATGGGCAGTATCTGAGGATAGGCCAGCCCCACGTCCTCCGCCGCGACGCACATCAGGCGGCGGCAGGCAGAGGGCATCTGCCCGGCTTCCAGAAGCCTTGCCAGATAGTGGCAGGCGGCGTCCGGGTCGGAGCCGCGGATGGACTTGTGGAGCGCGGACAGCAGGTCATAATAGTTGTCCCCGTCCCGGTCGGCGCGGAGGGCACTTTTCTGGGTGACCTCTTTGGCGTCCGCCAGGGTCAGGGGGAGCTTTCCGTCCTGAGGGATTCCCGCGGAAAACAGCACCTCCACCGCGTTCATGGCCTTGCGCAGATCGCCGCCGCAGGAGGACGCGATATATTCCAGCGCCCCGTCTTCGGGTACGGCAGTCAGCGCGGTGCGCTGCTCCATGAAGGAAACCGCCCGTCGTACCGCCTGCAAGGCGGCGGACGCGGAGATCTGCTTGAATTCAAAGACGGTGGAGCGGCTTAAAATCGCGTTGAACACGTAGAAATAGGGATTTTCCGTGGTGGAAGCGATCAGGGTGATCTTGCCGTTTTCGATGTGTTCCAGCAGGGACTGCTGCTGCTTTTTGTTGAAGGACTGAATTTCGTCCAGATACAGCAGCACCCCGTTGGGAGCCATGAAGGTATCCAGCTGCGCCACGATCTCCTTGATGTCTGCCGTGGAAGCGGTGGTGGCGTTGAGCTTGTAGAGGGTGCGGTTGGTCTGCTTGGCAATGATATTGGCGACGGTGGTCTTTCCCGTGCCGCTGGGGCCGTAGAACACCATGTTGGGGATGTTCCCGGAATCGATCAGGCGGCGCAGCACCGCGCCCTTGCCCAGAATATGCTCCTGACCGTAGACCTCGTCCAGCGTCTGCGGCCGCAAAAGATCGGCGAGTGGTTGATACATATGGATGCCCTTTCCTGCGTTAGCTGCTTTCTTTCTTACACTATACCATATTCCCGGCGAAATTGCATCAACTTTTTTGCGAAATTTTGTTCAAAAAAGTCCCCTCTAAGAAGAGGGGACTTCGATTCAGAACGTCGCAACGTCCGGGTCGGCGGGCTGGGCGTTTTTTGTGACCTCCAGCGCCGTCAGGACAGGGCCAACCTCCCCTTTGTACAGGGGGTGCTTCTCCGCCGTAATCTTTGCTGTGACCATGACCCATGAACGAGGTTCCAGCGTCCCCGCCTGATCGTACCGGCAGGGAATGCCGCAGAACTGGATGTCCTCCACACAGCAGGTCATCACGAATCGGCCGGGGGCAAACATACCGTTCTTGTCCCGGCGGAGCATGGCCACCTGACCCTTGAAGCTGACGGTCTTGCCGTCGTACTTCTTCGGTTCCTCGGACACGTCCCGGTAAAACAGGGCGTAGTCCTCGTCCTTCACCTGAATGACAGGGGCGTTGATGTCAAAGGGCAGCGGGTCTTCGATATCGTCGTAGGAGGTCGAACCGTCGGTGTAATCGTACAAAATGTCGATACGGCGGTTGGCCGCCCGGGCCAGCTTATGCAGGGGCATGACGTCCGCGCCCTTTTCCAGCCGGTTGAACACCACCATCTGGGCACCCACCAGCTTGTCCATCACCAGATTGCGCATATTGGCGTTATAGGTCATGATGGTGGTGGAGTCGGCGAACATGACCTCCTGAGCAACCGCCCAGTTCTCCGGGAAGCGCATATACAGGTCGCCCACCTGCTGCATACCGTTCAGCTCGGCAACCACGCGCTCCGCCCTGTACTTTTTCGCCAGCGCCTGAAGCTCCTTGGTGGTGACGGTCTGCTGATCCAGGGTTTCCAGATACACGTTCTTGTGGGGATAAGTGGAGAAATCGTACTCCTCTTCCCCTTCCTCAAACACCAGCAGCAGCGTCCGCTCGCCGGCGTTGAAGCGCTCGTCCTCCAGCGTCTCCTGAATGAACTTGGTCTTACCGGAATCCAGAAAGCCGGTAAAGGCATATACGGGAATCTGCACCATGCTTACACCCCGAACAGTGCGGCTACGCCCGCTTCATCCAGCTTGGAGCCGATGACGCAAAGCTTGCCGGTGATGTCGGCGCTGCCGGTACGGACGTTGCATTCCTCGGGAACATAGTCAAAGTGAATCCAAGTGCCGTCCACGGCGGGCAGGATACCCTTCGCTCTGAGGATGGTGCCATACTTGCCGGAATCCAGCTCATGCAGCGCCGCTTCGATAGAAGCCTTGTCGAACTTCTTTGCGGTCTCAACGCCCCAGGAGGTGAACACCTCGTCGGCGTGGTGATGATGGTGGTGATGCTCATGCTCGTCCTCATCGTCGTCGTGATGATGGTGGCAGCAGTGATGGTCATGCTCATCCTCGTCATCATCGTGATGGTGATGATGGTCGTGCTCATCCTCGTCATCGTCGTCATCATGATGGTGATGGCAGCAGTGATGATCGTGTTCGTCCTCGTCATCGTCATCATCGTCGTGATGGTGGTGGCAGCAATGATGCTCTTCTTCCTCGTCCTCTTCTGCCAGACGCTCCATCTCCATCTTAGCCAGCTCCGCCGCGACGGACGCCTTGCCTTCCAGCGCCTCGATCAGCTGCTCGCCCGTCAGCTCGCCCCAAGGGGTGGTGACGATGGTGGCAACGGAATTATGCTCCCGCAGCATGGCAACGGCCGCGTCCAGCTTGCTCTGAGGGATGGAATCGGTACGGGACAGGATGATGGTGGAGGCGGTTTCGATCTGGTTGTTGTAGAACTCGCCGAAGTTCTTCATATACACCTTGACCTTGCCCGCGTCGGCCACGGCCACGGTGTAGCCCAGCGTGACCTCGTCATTCGTCACCTTGCTCACAGCGGCGATGACGTCGGACAGCTTGCCCACGCCGGACGGCTCGATGAGGATACGGTCGGGATGGTATTCGTCCAGTACCTTTTGCAGCGCCGCGCCAAAATCGCCCACCAGGCTGCAGCAGATGCAGCCGGAGTTCATCTCGGTAACTTCTATCCCGGCGTCCTGCATGAAGCCGCCGTCTATGCCTATCTCGCCGAATTCGTTCTCTATGAGCACCAGCCTTTCGCCCTTGTAGGCCTCGGCTATGAGCTTCTTTATAAGGGTGGTCTTGCCAGCGCCCAGAAAGCCGGAAAAAATATCAACCTTGGTCATTTGCTTTTACATCTCTTTCCCTAAGTTTTTCTTATTTGAAAAGGGCAGCCCCTTCACAATTTTGTATTATAAAACAGCGCCCGCCAATTATTCAAGCTGTTTTGCCCAACTTCACAGCCTGTTGACAATGTTTGGCTGATACGGGTATTATTTTTATATAAACACGCGGAAGGAGCCCCCTGCCATGGATACCCCTCTGGAAGAAGTCACTCATACAGATAACATAAAGCTTTCCGACGACGGGCGCTCGGTGGTGATAATCGATCAGACGCTGCTGCCCAACAGGCTGGAATACATAGCGCTTACCACAAGAGAGGAGATGTTCGAGGCGATAGCCATGCTCCGCGTGCGCGGCGCTCCGGCAATAGGCATATGCGCGGGCTACTGCGCCTACTGCCTGGCCCTTCAGGCCCCCCACGATTCCTTCGACGATTTCTACGACCACTGGGTGGAGGACTGCCGCTATCTCAACGGCTCCCGCCCTACGGCGATAAACCTCAGCTGGGCGCTGAACCGCATGCTGGACGCGGCGGAGGATCACCGGGATATGCCTGTGGAGGCGGTGCTTTCGGCGCTGAAGCGGGAGTGCCTTGCCATACACAGCGAGGATATGGAGATGTGCCGCAAAATATCCGAATACGGCCTTTCCCTCCTTCACGATGGGGACGGGGTGCTGACCCACTGCAACGCCGGGCCGCTGGCCACCTCCCGCTACGGCACGGGGCAGGGGCCGCTGTTCCTTGCAAAGGAGCGGGGCATGGATATAAGGGTATTCGCGGACGAGACCAGGCCCCTCCTGCAGGGCGCCCGGCTTACGAGCTTTGAGCTGTACAACGCCGGCGTGGACGTCACCCTTATATGCGACAGCATGGCGTCAATAGTCATGAAAAACGGCTGGGTGCAGTGCTGCATGGTGGGCTGCGACAGGGTAGCCGCCAACGGCGACACAGCAAACAAAATAGGCACCAGCGGCGTAGCCATACTTGCAAAGCACTACGGCATACCCTTCTACGTGCTGGGCCCTACCTCCACCATAGATATGAGCTGCACCACAGGGGAGGACATAAATATCGAGCTCCGGGACGGGGAAGAGATCCGGAGCAGATTCTTCGCGGAGCCCGTGGCGCTGCCCGATGTCAAGTGCTACAACCCCGCCTTCGATGTGACGGACAATTCGCTTATCTCCGCCATTATCACGGAAAAGGGCATATGCCGCCCGCCCTACTCCGAGAGCCTTAAAAAGCTTTTCGAATAAAAATAAAAAAGAAGGAGCTAAAGCTCCTTCTTTTGCTTTTACAGGTTACAGGCCCATCTCTTCCTTGACTTCCCTGAAGCACTTGACCGCGAAGTCAAGATCCTCCTTGGTATGGCCGGCGGAGATCTGGGTACGTATGCGGTCCCTGCCCTTGGGCACCACGGGATAGCAGAAGCCTACCACGTATACGCCCTTCTTGAGCATTCGGGCGGCAAACTCGTTGGCTACCTTGGGGTCATAGAGCATTACGGGCACTATGGGATGCTCGCCGGGCAGCAGGTCGAAGCCGCACTTTTCCATCTCGGCGCGGAAGTAGCGGGCATTTTCGTGTACCTTGTCCCGGAGGGCGGTGCTCTCGGTCAGCATATCGATGGTCTTGCAGGCCGCGGCGCAGATAGCGGGGGCAACGGTATTTGAAAAGAGGTATGGACGGCTGCGCTGGCGGAGCAGGTCCACTATCTCCTGCCTTGCGGCGGTGTAGCCGCCGGAAGCCCCGCCCAGAGCCTTGCCCAGGGTACCGGTGATGATATCCACCCGGCCTTCAACTCCGCAATACTCGGAGGTGCCGCGGCCGTGCTCGCCCATGAAGCCTACTGCGTGGCTGTCGTCCACCATTACCAGCGCGTCAAACTCGTCGGCCAGGTCGCATATGCCCTTAAGGTTGGCTATGTAGCCGTCCATGGAGAACACGCCGTCGGTGGCGATGAGCTTTATCTTGCAGCCGGAATCCTTTGCGTCCTGAAGCTTGGCGCGAAGGTCTTCCATATTGTTGTTCTTATAGCGATACCTCTTGGCCTTGCAGAGGCGCACGCCGTCTATTATGGAGGCGTGGTTCAGCTCGTCGGATATCACGGCGTCCTCGGGGCCCAGCAGGGTCTCGAACAGGCCTCCGTTTGCGTCGAAGCAGGAGGAGTACAGTATGCAGTCGTCCATCTTTACAAAGTTGGCTATCTTATGCTCCAGCTCCTTGTGCAGCCCCTGGGTGCCGCAGATGAAGCGCACGGAGGAGAGGCCGAATCCCCATTTGTCATAGCTGGCCTTTGCGGCCTCGATAAGCTCCTTGCTGTCGGAAAGGCCAAGGTAGTTGTTCGCGCACATATTGAGCACGTTCTTCGCCTCGGTGGTGTCTATGCGCGCCTTCTGGGGGGTAGTGATTATGCGTTCGTTCTTATAGGTGCCGGATTCCCTGATGCTTTGGAGCATCTCGCCGTAATGCTTAAGTGCGGATTTCATATGCTGTTCCTTTCTATGTTATTTTTTATTGCGGGATTCCCTTACTTTGTCCAGTCAAGCACTACCTTGCCGCTCCTGCCGCTGTTCATGGCCTCGAAGCCCTTGTCGAAATCGCGATAGTTGAAGCGGTGGGTGATCATGGGAGTCATGTCAAGGCCGCCCTCCACCATGGTTATCATCTTGTACCAGGTCTCGTACATCTTGCGGCCGTATACGCCCTGAAGGGTCAGGCTGTTCCAGATGACCTTGTTTATGTTTATCTCTATGTTGCCGGGGTGTATGCCCAGAAGGGCGATCTTGCCGCCGTTGCGCATGTTGTCTATCATGGTGTTCAGGGCCGCTACGTTGCCGCTCATCTCCAGGCCTACGTCAAAGCCCTCTACCATGTGCTGGGGCCCGAATATGCTCTCCAGCTTGTCGTGCGCTACGTTCACCGTGGCTGTGGCGCCCATCTTCCTTGCCATCTCCAGCCGGTAGTCGTTCACGTCGGTGACCACTACGCTGCGTGCGCCGTTGCGCCTGCAGATGGCGGTGGCCATCATGCCTATGGGGCCTGCGCCGGTGATGAGCACGTCCTCGCCTATCACATCGAACATGAGGGCGGTATGTGTGGCATTGCCCAGCGCGTCAAAGAAGGATACCACGTCCTCCGGGATACCGTCTGGTATGGGCACCACATTGCTTGCCGGTATGCAGAGGTATTCCGCAAACGCGCCGTCACGGTTCACGCCCACACCCTTTGTGTGGCGGCAGTACTGACCGTTGCCGGCACGGCAGTTGCGGCAGTGGCCGCATACAATATGGCCTTCGCCGGATACTATCTGGCCTACGTGGTAGGCCGTTACGCCGGGGCCCAGCTCCGCTATCTCGCCCACGTACTCGTGGCCTATCACCATGGGGGGCTTTATGGTCTCCTGCGCCCACTGGTTCCAGTTGTAGATGTGTACGTCAGTGCCGCATATAGCGGTCTTGTGGATCTTGATAAGCACTTCGCCCATGCCTGGCACAGGCTTTGGTACCTGAGTCAGAACAAGCCCTTTTTCCGGTGCCGCTTTTACCAATGCGTCCATCATTTCCATTTTTTTGCCGCTCCTGTTTTATAAAAATAAGATTTGCCAGGGAATTGACCTTCTCTGTGTCCGTATTCAAAGGACATCTAATAATAGTATATATCAAATTTTGCCGTTGTAAAGAGCTTATATCATGTTTTTCCATGTTCGTGTCCTGCGGACTGTTGTCTTTTTCGCGGCCACCTCAGGTTTACAAAGTCTTAATAGCGCAAAACGGCGACATGTGATATAATAGCTTTAAATATGGATACTCATTTCATTTCCCTACATTCTGAAAGGAGATATATAACAACATGGGTCTTTTACAGGCAGGAATAGGCGCGCTGAGCGGCGTACTGGCCGATCAGTGGCGCGAATACTTCTACTGCGACTCCATGCCGGAGAACGTCCTGATGACCAAGGGCGTAAAGCGCACGGGCAGCCGCAACGCCAACGCCAAGGGCGAGGACAACATCATCACCAACGGCTCCATTATCGCCGTAAACGAGGGCCAGTGCATGATGATCGTAGAGCAGGGCGCCATAGTGGAGTTCTCTGCGCAGGCGGGAGAATTCGTGTGGGACAATTCCACCGAGCCTTCCATATTCTACGGCAACCTTAGCGACAACCTCAAGTCCACCTGGGAGATATTGAAGAAGCGCTTCACCTTCGGCTCTAACCCGGCGAAGGACCAGCGTATCTATTACTTCAACACCAAGGAGATAATCGGCAACAAGTACGGCACCGCCAACCCCGTCCCCTTCCGTGTGGTATATAACAACATAGGCGCAGGGCTGGAGCTTGAGGTATCCGTAAAGTGCTTCGGCGAATATTCCTATAAGATAACCAACCCCATGCTGTTCTACAAGAACGTATGCAGCAACGTCACCGACAGCTACACCCGGGACCGCATAGACTCCCAGATGCGCTCCGAGATGATGACCGCACTGCAGCCCGCCTTCGCCCGCATCAGCGATATGGGCATAAAGTATAGCTCCCTCCCCGGCCACACCACAGAGCTGGCCCAGTGCCTGAACGAGGAGCTTTCCGCAAAGTGGCGCGACCTGCGCGGCATAGAGATGGTTTCCCTTGGCATCAGCTCCATCAAGGCCAGCGACGAGGACGAGCAGCGCATCAAAGAATTGCAGCAGAGCGCGGCCCTCAGGGATCCCACTATGGCGGCTGCATATCTGGCAAGCTCCCAGGGCGCGGCAATGCAGAATGCTGCCAAAAACGAGGGCGCAGGCGCATTCGCAGCCTTCGCCGGCATCAACATGGCTCAGGGCATGGGCGGCAACGTAGGCAACCTGTTCCAGATGGGTCAGCAGCAACAGCAGTATCAGCAGCCCGCCCAGCAGCCAGCCCAGCAGCCGGCCCCCGCAGCCAACGGCTGGAAGTGCGAGTGCGGCGCGGTGAACACCGGCAAGTTCTGCATGGAGTGCGGCAAGCCCCAGCCCAAGGCTGAAGGCTGGACCTGCACCAACTGCGGCGCGGTGAACAAGGGCAAGTTCTGCATGGAGTGCGGCGCGAAGAAGCCCGACTCCGCACCTCTTTACAAGTGCGACAAGTGCGGCTGGGAGCCCAATGACCCCAAGAACCCGCCCAAGTTCTGCCCCCAGTGCGGCGACCCATTCAACGATAACGACGTAAAGAAGTAAAACGATGCTTTTTTCCACAGGGGGTGAGCCAGCTCGCTCCCTGTGTTTTGAATTTAAGCGAAAAACCGGTATAATAAAAATATACGGAGGGACAGGCAATGCGCCGCAAGGATAGAGAGATAACCGACATATGCGCAATATTGGAGCTTGTATCCGAATGCAAGGTCTGCCGCCTCGCCATGACAGACGGCGGCGTCCCCTACATAGTGCCGCTGAACTACGGCTATGAGTACGCGGACGGTGCGCTGACCTTCTACTTTCACAGCGCCAAAGAGGGCCGCAAGCTGGAAATACTAAAAAAGAACCCCACGGTATGCCTCGAGCTGGACGGCCGGGGCGAGCTTGTTGAAGACGCGAACCCCTGCGCCTATGGCTACACCTTCGCCAGCGTCATAGGTACCGGCAATGTGGAGTTCATAGAGCATACGGAAGAAAAAATATACGCCCTGAACAGGATAATGAAGCATCAGGCGGGCATAGAGGCGCCCTTCACCGCCAGTATGGCGGATGCCGTATGCCTGTATAAGATGACCACCAATGATTTCACCTGCAAGATAAGAGCAAAGTAATGTAACATACCATATACGCACATACAGATGAATTAACCGGCAGAAATGCTGTATAAATACTGATTTTATAAAATACACTCACGAAAGGCGCCATAAATGATACGCTGCGGCTTTGAGCAGGGTGCGGCCCTGATGGGCTGTACCTCTGTGCAGAACATCTTCATACTGGAGTACATGCCCAAGGCACCCGAGCTATACTGCAAGGTATACCTTTTCGGCCTTATGCAGTGCGGCTGCCGGAGGCTGGAAAACGCCGACCTCTGCGCGTCCCTCGGCATCGACAGCGCCAAGGCGGTGGAGGCCTTCTTATACTGGCAGGACATGGGCCTGCTGCGCATAGTGGAGCAGGAGCCGTTAAGCGTTGAATATTTATCCGTTCAGGCAGGGCCCGTCACCGGCGGCACCCGCAAGTACGCCCCGCTCGTTTCGGCGCTTCGTCAGGTATGCGGCGCGCGGGTGCTCACCCCCGGCGAGCTTTCAAAGATATACGATTGGATAGAGGTATTCGGCCTGGAGGAGGCGGCGGCAGTAATGCTTGTACGCCGCTGCATGGAGCTGAAGGGGCCCTCCGTCAAGATACAGTTCATGGACAAGATGGCCCGGGAATGGGCCAAAGAAGGGGTGCTTACCGCCGCAGACGCGGAGCAGCGCATAAAGCTGGACACCGAGCTTCAGGGCGGCGCAAAGGCCATACTTGCCCGCTGGCGCAAGGGACGCATGGCCACGGAGGATGAGCTTGCCCTGTATAAGAAATGGACAGAGGAATGGGGCATGACGCTGGACGAGATACTTTCCGCCTGCCCCGCCATGACCTCTTCAGATAAGCCCACCTTCGCATACCTGAACGCCATACTGGAGGGCATGCGCATGGAGGGAGGGGTGCAGGAGGCCATTAAGTCCGCCGCGTTCACCGAGGAGCTTGCCCGGGAGATTTATTCCCGCGCCGGGCTAAAGGGCGCGCCGGGGCGCAGGGAAAAGGAAGCGGTAAGCACATGGACGGTATCCTGGCACATGCAGCCGGAGGCGGTGCTGCTGGCAGCTGAACGTTCAGCAGGCTACAGCCACCCCTTCGACAGGACCCGCCGGCTCATAGAGCAGCTGCACGAAAAGGGCGTTACCACTCTGCAGCAGGCCAGGAAGGCCATAGAGGAGTTGGAAAAGCAGCCCGCCGCAGAGGGCGGCAAAAAGCAGCAATCCTCTTACTTTATGAACTACGGCCAGCGCAAATACTCCGACGAGGATCTAAAGAGCATCGGAATAACCCTCTTGGAGGACGAGGAGGACAAAAAATGAAGCCTACGCCGGAGCTGATATACGAATACAGAATGAGCCGCGAAAGGGCGGAGCGGGAGGCCAGGGAGCGCCGGGAGGCCGCATGTACGGCCATACCGAGGCTCAGGGAAATAGCCGACCAGCGCCGCCGTCTGGCCTTCGACACAGGGCTTATAATAATGCGGGGGGAGGACTCGTCTGAGCTGCGCAATAAAGTTGAGCAGCTGGACAAAGAAGAGCTGAATTTGCTTCTTTCGGCCGGTTTGCCGCCAGACCATATGTTGCCACACTATCGCTGTAAAGCCTGTAACGATACCGGTTATGTGGGGGATACGGTGAAAAAGCTCTGTCCCTGCATGAAAGCCCGCATTCTGGAAGAAATGTACGCCACATCGGGCATCAATACGCAACAGAGTTTCGCAATGTTTCGCTCCGACATATACCCGTGCGACCGCCAGAAGCGCATTGCCCTGAAGGCAAAGGAGCTTTGCCAGGGGTACGCCGCCTCCTTCCCAAAGTGCGACCCTATGGGGATACTGCTCATGGGCGGCACAGGCCTCGGCAAGAGCTACCTGCTAAACGCCATAGCTTTGGAGGTATCCTCCAGGGGCTACGACGTATACAAGGCCTCCGCCTACAACCTCATCAACGCCTTTATGGAGAGCATACGGGGCAGGGGCGAAAGTCCGGACATTCTCGCCCCTGATCTCATGATAATAGACGACCTGGGCACAGAGCCCATGATAAACTCCGTCACCCGGGAGACGCTTTTTTCCATCCTCAACGAGCGGCAGAGCGCCAGGAAGGCCACCCTTTGGGCCACCAACAGGAGCCTTGACGACATTCTCGCAAGCTACGGAGACAGATTCTTTTCCCGCCTCGTAGCGCCCCGGGAGACCATGGTGCTGCGGCTGGAGGGAGACGACCTCCGGCTCAGGCTCAAATAAAGCTTATTGCATTACGCTTATATATACCAGTCTGTCGAAAATCCCGGGGTTGATAAGGGGCCGCAGCCCCTTATGTTCAATCC
>ERZ827440.922-NODE-922-length-36656-cov-5.851643_pt1 | contig 36656 bp, 32 predicted proteins | sample MGYA00519774_ERZ827440 | MGnify/ENA primary metagenome ERZ827440 (study PRJEB31778, sample SAMEA3449302) | human gut metagenome | biome: human gut; feature: human-associated habitat; material: faeces | place: United Kingdom | collected 2010/2012 ... | reverse complement strand
TGGGAGCGCATCCACGCCGCATAACGATCCGCAAAAGGCCGCCCATGCGTCTGCATGGGCGGTCGTTTTTTTCGCCGTGGTACATGAGAGGACAAAAATTCTGCAAATGCGCGGCTTGTAAACGAGGCAGCATTTTGTTATAATGTAGATAATTGGCCGTACTCCGCCCGAAAGAGAGGAACTCGATTTGAACAAACACATTCCGCGCGTGCTCCAGCCCGGCTCCGTCTGGTACTGCTTCGTGCTGCTCGCCTTTACGGCGGCGGCCGCCCTGCTCGACCAGTATTATCTCGCCGGGGCCGAGCTTGTGGTCACGATCGCGGTCTTCATCATCAGCCGCGTCCGCTTCATCCGGCGCAAGCATATCCTGATGGACTACGTCCAGAGCGCGACGGACGCGCTCGGTATCTCCGTCCACGCGGGGACGCCGTTCCCCATGGCGGTCATCCGTCTGCCGGACAACGAGATCATCTGGGGCAACCCCGGCTTTTACAGCATCACAGGTTTGTCCGACGCGACGCGCTATCAGACGATGGATCGCGTCATCCCCGGCTTCTCGACCACGTGGCTCCGCGAGGGACGGAGCGAGCTGCCCGGTGACCAGACCATCAACGGCCGCCGTTACCGCGTATACGGCAACTATGTCCGCTCGGAGGACGACGCGACGACCGTCATGCTCGCGACCATCTTTTTCGCTGACATGACCGAGATGTTCAATATCCGCGACGAGTTCATGCGCACGCGCCCGATCATATCCGTCATCCTCGTCGACAACTACGACGAACTGACGAACAACTTGTCTGACTCCGCCGTCTCCCAGATCGACGCAAAGATCAACGACGCCATCAGCGCGTGGACAGAAGGGCTGCACGCGATCTGCCGCAAGATCGAGCGCAACCGCTATCTGCTCGTCTTCGAATCCAAGGATCTGCAAAAGCTTCAGGATGGGAAATTCTCGCTGCTGGACTCCATCCGCTCCGTCCAGAACTCCTCCGGCATCGCCGCGACGGTCTCGCTCGGCGTCGGCAAGGACGGCGCGACGTTTGAAGAAAACTATTCCTTTGCGATGCTCTCCATCGAGATGGCGCTGTCCCGCGGCGGCGATCAGGCCGTCATCAAGGATCGCTACAACTTCACGTTCTACGGCGGACGCACGAAGGAGACCGAGCGGCACACGCGCGTGAAATCCCGCGTCGTGGCCGGATCGCTGTCCGAGCTCATCGCGCAGTCCAGCCAGGTCTTCATCATGGGCCACCGCATGGCTGACCTTGACGCGCTCGGCGCGGCAGCCGGCATCCGGTGCCTCTGCCGCAAGCGCGGGAAGCCCGCGCACATCGTCATCGACCTCAAGAACAACATGGCCGGGAGCCTCATTGCCGAGCTGCGGCAGAATGAGGACTATGAGGACGTTTTCATTTCCGGACAGGACGCGCTTGTCGAGGCCGACCCGCGCAGTTTGCTCATCGTCGTCGACACGAACCGGCCCGATCAGGTCGAATCGCGCGAGCTGCTGGAGTCCATCCCCCGTGTTGCCGTCATCGACCACCACCGCCGCGCAGCGGATTATATCGAGCAGGTCGTGCTGAACCTGCACGAGCCGTTTGCCTCCTCGGCATCGGAGCTGGTGGCGGAGCTTTTGCAGTACGCAGTCGACCAGAAGGACATCACGCCGCTCGAGGCACAGGCGCTGCTCGCCGGCATCGTGCTCGACACGAAGAACTTCACCGTCCGCACCGGTTCGCGCACGTTTGAGGCTGCGGCCTTCCTGCGCCGCGCGGGCGCGGACACCGTCGAGGTCAAGAAGCTGTTCCAGGCCGATCTCGACGCGACAATCCTCAAATATCAGGTCATTCAGGCCGCGCGGCTCTACCGCAACGAGATTGCGATTTCCGCAGTCGACACGCCCGTCCCGCGGGCCATCGCTTCGCAGGCCTCGGATGAGCTGCTGAACATCTCCGGCATTCTCGCCTCGTTCGTGCTCTATCCGGGCGCGGAGGGCGAAGTGATGATCTCCGCCCGCTCGATCGGCAGCTGCAACGTGCAGATGGTGCTTGAGCCGCTCGGCGGCGGCGGCAACGCCGCGACCGCCGGAGCCCAGATCCGCGGCGGCACCGTCCGCGATGTGCTGCGCGAGCTGGTCGCCTCCATCGACAAATTCTACGAAACCTGATTTTTTACCCTGAAAGGAGTACAAATACCATGAAAGTGATCTTAACACAGGACGTCCGCGGCAAAGGCAAGCGCGGCCAGATGATCGAAGTTTCCGACGGTTACGCCCGCAACTTCCTCCTCCCGAAGAAGCTCGCGCAGGAGGCGACCGCCGACAACGTCAATACGATGCGTATGAACGACAAGGCTCTCGCCGAGCGGCAGGCCAAGGAGCGCGCCGAGGCGCTCGAAATTTCCAAGAAGATGAAGGACTTCACCGTTGTCGTCACCGCGAAGGGCGGCGGCGCGGGCCGTCTGTTCGGCTCGATCACCAACAACGAAGTGGCCGAGGCGCTTGCGCAGCAGCAGGGCATCCAGCTCGACAAGCGCAAGATCGTCCTCGACGAGCCGATCAAGCAGACCGGACTCTACACCGTCAAGTGCAAGCTCGGCTATGAGATCAATGCTGATCTGAAGGTCGAAGTCAAAGAGGCTTGATTTTACGGCGTCACAGCTGTACCGCCTTTTTCTTGATGATTCTATGATTTGCTGATTTAGGGGTAAGAACATGGATGAATTGCTGACAAAACAGGTGCCGCAGTCGCTCGAGGCGGAGCAGTCTGTCCTCGGCTCGATGCTCATTGACGAGCGGTGCGTGCCGGACGTCATCGGGCTGCTGCTGCCGGACGATTTCTACCTCCAGCAGAACCGCGACATCTACGAGACGATCTACACCATGTTCAACTTCTCGCAGCACATCGATCCCGTCACCGTGCTCGACAAGATGAAAGAGCGCGGCGTCTACGACGAGGCACATTCCTACGACTACATTGCCCAGCTCTTACAGATCACGCCGACCGCCGCGAACGTCAAGCAGTACTGCGCCATCGTCCGCGACAAGGCGCTGCTGCGCAACCTCGGCACGGCCGCCGGTGAGATCACCGGCCTCGTGCAGGAGGGCGTCGGCACGGCGCAGGAAATCCTGGAGGCATCAGAGAAGAAAATTTATTCGCTCCGCAAGGAAAATTCGGGCGACAGTCTCCAGCACATCGGAAAGGTGCTTCTGAACGTCTACGACCGCTTGGAGGAGCTGGCCGAATCGGGCAGCGACATTGCCGGTCTGTCCACCGGCCTGCATGATCTTGATCGGAAGATCAACGGCCTGAACAAGTCCGACCTGCTGCTCATCGCGGCACGCCCCGGCATGGGCAAGACGTCGCTCGCGCTGAACGTCGCGCTGAACGTCGCAAAGTCGACCGACAAGACCGTTGCGTTCTTCTCGCTCGAAATGTCGCGCGAGCAGCTCGCCACGCGCCTGCTCTCCAACGAGAGCTTCGTCGACAATCAGAAGCTCACGACCGGCAAGCTCGATGAGGAGGACTGGGGCAAGCTGTCCCTCGCATCCTCCGCGCTGAGCCAGACCGACATCCGCGTCGACGACAACCCGGCCATCACCGTCGCCGAGATGAACGCGAAATGCCGCCGCCTCGACAACCTCGGCCTCGTCGTCATCGACTATCTCCAGCTGATGACCGCCGCGGCCCCCGGTAAATCGGGCGAGAATCGCGTCACCGTCGTCAGCGAAATTTCCCGCGCGCTGAAGATCATGGCCAAAGAGCTGAACGTCCCGGTCATCTGCCTGAGCCAGCTGTCCCGTGCGAACGAATCGCGCACGGACAAGCGGCCCATGCTCTCCGACCTGCGCGAATCCGGCGCCATCGAGCAGGACGCCGACTCGGTCATGTTCATCTACCGCGACGACTATTACAACGAAAACTCGGAAGAGAAAAACATCGCCGAGTGCATCGTCGCGAAAAATCGCCACGGCGAGACCGGCACGGTCAAGCTGCAATGGCTCCCGCAGTTTACGACGTTCTCGAATCTGGAGTGGAAGCATGAGGGATAAGGTGCTGCGCTGGTGCCGGGAAAATGCCATGCTTTCTCCGGGCCAAACGGTGGTCTGTGCCGTATCGGGCGGGGCGGATTCCGTCGCAATGCTGCATATCCTGTGTTCGCTGCGGGAAGCACTCGGCGTGACGGTATCCGCCGCGCACTTCAACCACCGGCTGCGCGGTGCGGAATCCGACCGGGACGAAGCCTTTGTCCGGAAGCTCTGCGACGATTGGGGCGTGCCGCTGGCCGCCGCCTCTGGCGACGCTGCCGCCCGCGCAAGGGAAACCGGCGAATCTTTGGAAGAGGCCGCGCGGAATTTGCGTTACACTTTTTTCGCCTCCCTCGGTCAGGCCGTCGCCACTGCGCATACGGCAGATGACAATTTGGAGACGATGCTGCTGAATTTCCTGCGCGGCACGGGCCTGACCGGACTCGGCGGCATCCCGCCGAAGCGGGACTTCCTCGTCCGGCCCATCCTCTGCTGCACGCGGCAGGAGGTTCTGGCTTATCTGGACGCGCACCGCCTCCCGCACGTGGAAGACTCCACAAATGCTGCGGATGACTGCGTCCGTAACCGGCTGCGGCACAACGTTTTGCCGCTGCTGAAAGCAGAAAATCCTGCACTTGCCGAAACCGCCCTGCGCACAGCGCAGCTCCTGCGGCAGGATGACGCATTTCTGGATTGCTTGGCCGAAACGGCGCTGCAAACCGCCAGCGCCGGGACGATGGCGTGGCGCTGCGACGCGCTGCGCGCGGAGCCGGACGCCGTCCGCACCCGCGCCGTCCGGGCAATGCTGCAAACCATCCACATCCCCAAGCTCTCGCACGCGCACATCGAAGCAGTCGACCGGCTGCTGTTCACAGACGATCCGTCCGCCCGCGTCTCCCTCCCCAGCAGCTGGGAAGCGCGGCGGGAATATGACCGGCTCTGCCTCGCGCGCACGGCGGACGCAGCCACATTCGTGCCCGTTCCGCTCATACCCGGGAAGACCATCCGCATTCCGGAGCTTGGGCTGAAAATTCGCTGCGAATTCACAAAAAACTTTGCAAAAAATCGCCCCGGCACGTTCACATTTGCCTGCCGGTGTGATATGATAGGGGCAACCAATGGACTGGTCGTCCGCCCGCGCCGTTCTGGCGACGCGCTGCGTCTGCCGGGCGGCACAAAAACGCTGAAAAAATGGTTCATCGACCGGAAGGTTCCCGCCGCGCAGCGCGGACTTGTGCCCGTGTTCGCGGATGATTCCGGCGTTTTGGCCGTCTATGGACTTGGCCAGAATCTTGACTGCCGCGCGGCCGAGGGTGAACCGGCCATCCTGTTTGACATTGAGAAAGAATGAAAATAAAGAGGAGTACGCCGTATGATCAACAAAACCGATATGCTCGCAGACATTGAACGAGTGCTCGTCCCCGAGGCGGATATCCACGCCCGCATCAAAGAGGTCGGCGCGCAGATCGCCGCCGATTACCGCGGCAAATGCCCGATCCTCGTCGGCGTTCTGAAAGGCGTTGTGCCGTTCTTCGCCGAGATGGCCGCCGCCATCGATATCCCCGTGCAGGAGGATTTCATGTGCGTCACGTCGTTTGAGGGCGGCACGGAATCCACCGGCAAGCTCACCTTCCGCAAAGACATCGACCACGACATCGAAGGCCGCGACGTCCTGATCCTCGAGGACATCATCGACTCCGGCAGCACGCTGAAGATGATCGTCGAGCTGTTCCAGGCGCGCAAGCCCGCCTCCGTCAAGATCTGCACGCTGCTCGACAAGCCGTCGGGCCGCAAGGTCGATCTGACGCCGGACTATACCTGCTTCACGATCCCGGCGGCGTTCGTCGTCGGTTTTGGACTCGACTACGAAGATTATTACCGCAACCTTCCGTTCGTCGGCGTGCTGAAGCCCGCCGTATACCTCGAGAAATAAGACCGACATTTTGCAGACATGCACAAACGGATCATGGGCGTTCTGCGCCCATGATTTGTGGCTTTTGCGCCTGTTTGCCCAAAAAGGAGAATTTCATTGAAACAGCAGCCAAAAACCGTCAACCTTCTGCTCCTGCTGTTCGTTCTGGTGCTGATCCTGGCGTCCGTGTCCTCGTCGCTGTTCGGAGGGCGCGAGAACGCCGGGCTGACGTATTCCGGCGTGCTCGATCTGTTCGAACAGGAACAGGTCGAATCGTTTGTTCTGACCGGAAACTCCCTCGCCCTGCACCTGCGCGAACCGTACAAGGGTTCTTCCGACGTGACCGTCAAGCTCGGCGACGTTGAGACGTTCCACGCGGATCTCGACGAGACGATCGCCGCGCAGAAAGCGGACGGCACGCTCGTCAGCTATAACTACCTCCCGTCCACCACGCCGTGGTACCGGACCGTCCTGCCCTACATCGTCGGCCTTGGGCTGATCGTGCTGCTCTGGTTCTTCCTCGCGGCGCGGGCCAACGGCGGAGGCCCCGGCGGGATGGCGCAGTTCACCCACGCAAACGCCCGCTTTGGCATCCCCACGAACCAGACTGTCACGTTCCAGGACGTGGCCGGTGCGGACGAGGAAAAGGAAGAGCTGGCCGAGATCGTCGAATTCCTGCGCGACCCGAAGCGCTTCACCGCCATGGGCGCGAAAATCCCGAAGGGCGTTCTGCTCGTCGGCCCTCCGGGCACCGGCAAAACGCTGATCGCCCGCGCAGTTGCCGGGGAAGCCGGGGTATCGTTCCTGTCAATTTCCGGCTCTGACTTTGTGGAGATGTTCGTGGGCGTCGGCGCGAGCCGCGTGCGCGACCTGTTCGAGCAGGCCAAGAAGGTCTCCCCCGCCATCGTCTTCATCGACGAGATCGACGCCGTGGGCCGTCGCAGAGGCGCGGGCCTTGGCGGCGGACATGACGAGCGCGAACAGACGCTGAACCAGCTGCTCGTCGAGATGGACGGCTTCTCGGCCAACGAGGGCGTCATCGTCATCGCCGCGACCAACCGGCAGGACATTCTCGACCCGGCGCTGCTCCGCCCCGGCCGTTTCGACCGGCAGATCTACGTCGGCCGCCCGGATTGGCGCGGCCGCGAGGCCATCTTGAAGGTGCATTCCCGCAACAAGCCGCTGGCCGACAACGTCAATCTTGCATCCCTCGCCAAGGCGACCGCCGGATTCACCGGGGCTGACCTTGCGAACCTGCTCAACGAGGGCGCGCTCCTTGCGGCACGCAAGGGCCGCCGCGTCATCACGATGAAGGATCTCGAGGACGCGCTCATTAAAGTCATCGCCGGCCCGGAGAAGCACAGCCGCATCGTCTCGGAGCACGAGAAAAAGCTCACTGCCGTCCACGAGGCGGGCCACGCCATCACGATGTACGTCCTGCCCACGCAGGACCCCGTCCACCTCATTACGATCATCCCGCGCGGCACAGCGGGCGGCATGACCATCAGTCTGCCGCAGGACGACCAGCAGTACAACACGCGCAACGAGATGTTCGAAACGGTCGTCAGCTTCCTCGGCGGGCGCGTGGCAGAGCAGCTCCGCATGGGCGACATCTCGACCGGCGCGTCCAACGATCTCCAGCGCGCGACCGGGATCGTCCGCGACATGGTCGCCAAATACGGCATGAGCGACGCACTCGGCCCCGTGTCCTATGCGAGCGGCGGCGAGGTGTTCATCGGGCGCGACTATGAGAAGACGAAGTCCTATTCTGAGAAGATCGCCGGTTCCATCGACGACGAGGTCGAGATGGTCATGCGCAAAGCATATTCCGAGTGCGAGCGCATCCTGACCGAGCATCAGTCCCAGTTGGACGCCGTCGCAGCCTATCTGCTCGAGCATGAGAACATGACGCGCGCGCAGTTTGAGGCCGTCATGCAGGGCCGCGCGATCCCGGACGGAGACGTCGCAAAGATCGAAGATTTTTCCGAATCCGCGGAAGAAACCGAATAAATTATCAAAAGCGCCCGCCGCAAGGCGGGCACTTTTTCGGAGCGTCTATGTATTATAATGCCCTGAGTCCCTATCTCAAAGCCCGCTTCGGCGGTAAGGTTTATAAACTCGCGCTGTCGTCCGGTTGTTCGTGCCCGAACCGGGACGGTTTGATCCTTTTGGAGGACGGCAGCAAAAATTTCGGCGGCTGTACCTTCTGCACCGGCAGCGGTGAATTCGCGGCGAGCAGTCTCGCCACCATTCCGGAACAGCTGGAACAGGCAAAATATATTCTCGGCGAAAAGGGGCGAAACGCCCGGTACATCGCCTATTTTCAGGAGAACACGAACACCTACGGCCCCGTCTCCCGGCTGGAGCCGCTGTTCCGCGCGGCAATGGAGCCGGAGGACGTTGTCGCCCTCTCGGTCGCAACGCGGCCGGACTGCCTCGGCCCGGACAGCCTCGCGATGCTGGCGCGGCTGCGCGCGGTCAAGCCCGTCTGGGTGGAGCTGGGGCTGCAAACCATCCATGAAGCGACTGCCGCGCGCATCCGGCGCGGCTATCCGCTGTCCGTGTTCGACGAAGCCGTGCGGGATCTGCACGCCATCGGCGTCGAGGTCATCGTGCATCTGATCCTCGGTCTGCCGGGCGAGACGGCGGCAGACATGGAGGCTTCGGCCCGCTATGTGGGCTGGTGCGGCGCAGAAGGCGTGAAGCTCCACCTGCTGCACATCCTGCGCGGGACGCCGATGGCGGCGGAATACGCCGCGGGCCGCGTCCGGACACTGGAACTGGATGAGTATATCACGCTTCTGGAACGATGCCTTGAAGTGCTGCCGCCGGAGGTCGTCATCCACCGCCTGACCGGCGACGCGCCGAAGCGCGACCTGATCGCCCCGCTCTGGAGCGCGAACAAAAAGCGCGTCCTGAACGCGATCCGCCAGCGGTTTGAGTCCGACGACCTCATCCAAGGTTCTAAATTATAAGGAAATGCCCGGCGGAAGAAATCTTCCGCCGGGCATTTTTTATGGTTTGTCTTGCGCTCAAACCTTCTCAGCGAGAGATTTTTCACCAAGGCAAGGTTTGGAACACGCGGACATACTTTGTGTACCCGCAAGGGGCATTGCCGCATCCGTAAGGCTCCTTCGTCGCCAACGGCTGCGCAATATTTCAAGTGTTTCAAACCGCAGCATTGGCGGAAAAGATCCGCTGAGATCAGGCGGCCATGACGCTCAGAACCTTTGCCGCCTGGCAGCGCGTGGTCTTGCCCTTCGGGTTGAAGACGCCGTTGCTGCCCTGGAGATAACCAGCGGCGCTGCAATAGTTGACGGCCTCAAGCGCCCAATCGGGGATGGAGTTGAGGTCAGTATAGGTCAGCTCGACCGCGAAGTCCTGGCCGACGCGCTTGGCAAAGACGTCATAACCATAGAGGATCTTGGCCAGCTCCTGACGGTTGACGGGGTTGGTGGGCTTGAAGGTGCCGTCGGAATAGCCGCCGACAATGCCGTTCGCTGCGGCCCACAGAACGGCCTTTTCATAATAGGCGCCGTCCTTGCAGTCCTTGAACTTCTCGGAGACCTTGCCCTCGACGTCGGGCGAACCCGCCATACGATAGAGCACGGTGACGAGCATCGCGCGGTTCATGTTGCCGTTCGGATCGAACTTGCCGTTCGAGCCGCCCATCAGCTCCTTCGCGGTGACGTCATCGACGCACTTGGCATACCAGGCAGTGGAGACCACGTCGGTGTAGGACTTGATGGCGATGCGGTTCTGCGCGGAGGCATAGCTCTTGCCCACCACGCCGCCGAGCTTCGTCTTGATGTACTCGACAACGGCCGTATCCATCGGCACACCGGTATCGACGATCTTCGGGGAGGTCTTGAAGGTGTAGTAGGTGTCGCCGCCGGCGGCGGTGAAGTCGTTGGTGACAACGGCATAGGTGTCCTTCGGGTTGAAGGCCTTGCCGTTGATGCTGTCAATGGTGACGCGCTTAATCGACTTCGGGCCATAGTAGGTCGAGCCAGGATAGGTCTCGGCGTTGGCATCATACTTCGCGCCGGTCACGACGGTGTAGCGGATGCCAGACACCTGCGGGAAGCCGCCGATGGCCGTCGGCAGGGAGTAGGTGGAAGCCTCGAGGGCCTCGAGCAGGCTCGCACCGGAGATATAGATGACGGCGACAGTGTTGCCGAAGGGCAGGACCGTGTTGATGTCCTTCATCGAGATGTCGCCGGCCTTGATCGACGCGCGGATACCGCCGCCGTTCGTGAGGGCTACGACATGGTCTGTCGGAACGTCGAGCTTGCCGTCCTTTGTCGCGTACCAGAGGATGCCGTCGGTGATCAGGTCGCCGAGGTTGGTCTCCTTGGTGCGGACGCCGGGGTCGCGGTTGCCGTCGAGGTCGACTTCGGTCTTCGCAAAGACTTCGCCGAGGCGGGTATCCACGTCCGTGATGATCTTGTCGGCCAGAGCCTTGACGGTCTCGTCCTCAGCCTTGACGCCCTCGAGCTTGACCAGCTCGTTCTTTTCGATCTTCTTCGTCGCGTTATCGATGACGATCACGCCGACATTTTCCAGCGCCGTGCCCGTGGACTGGATCGGCTCTTTGTTCTCGCCCTCGGTCATGACGGTGTGCGAATGGCCGTCGATGATGAAGTCGATGCCGGTGGAACGGGCATAGAGGTCGGTGGAGCGGTTGGGGTTGGATTCCTCGTCCACGCCGAGATGCGTCAGCGCGATGACGACGTCCGCGCCGCCCTTCTTGAGCGCGGCGGCCTCTTGGGTCGCAAAGTTATAAAGCTCGTCCTTGGCCATGAAGGTCACGCCCTGGATCTTGGCGGGGTGGGCCTTGGTGGCAGTCTCCGGCGTGGTCAGGCCGAGGAAGCCGACTTTGACGCCGCCCGCGGTGGTGACAGTGGTCGTGCCGTCGAAGGCCAGCTTTCCATTGTACTGGATGTTGCCGATGACCTTGAACTTGGCATCCTTGAAGATGGTCTGGAGGTTGGCGAAGCCATAGTCGAATTCATGGTTGCCGAACGTCGCGACATCATAGCCTGCCGCGTTCATCAACTCGATCGCGGTCTTGCCCTGCGAGTCGCTGACATAGGGCGTGCCCTGAATGTAGTCGCCCGCGTCCACAAGGATGACGTCGGCGCCCTTTTCTGCGTAGTCCTTTTTCAGTGCTGCAACTTTTGCGTACAGGCCGATCGCACCGTGCACGTCGTTGGTGTGCAGGATGACGGTCTTCCCGGCCAGCTCTCCGTCCGCGGCCAGCGCGCCGGTCATCAGACCGAGCACCAGAACAACGGCCAGAAGAAGTGCTACGAGTTTTTTCATAGTATCCTCCTTTATTTTCTTCCGCCGGATGGCGGAAAGATTACAAAAGCAGTGCCGCATTTCAGTTTGTCCTATTATTATACCGCATTTCCCTGATACAGGCTATCGGCAGTTTTTCGGAAAAAGAAGGGAATATTTCGTGATTCTGCACAAAAACCGCAAGACTGCTTCGGCAGTATGTGGTTATGTTAACGCAAACTCGCGACCTGTTAAGACAACTTCGCGGATAAAGCGGAACGTCTCGTCCTCCCCTTTTTCAGCCAGCATCGTGAGCAGAAAATGCAGCTGCCGGAACGTCGCGGGATTGACGCAGGACGATTCGCGCGCACGGTCGAGATAGACCAGCGGCGAAGCGTCGGTATAGGCCGCGCCCTGATAGGTCTTGCAGGCGGCGATGCGGTCCATAACCATCTCGGCAAGGTATTTTCGCGGCATCTCGACCGGCTCATACTGCCGCGTGGCCGGATTGATGTCTGTCCAATATTCGAAATGGTGCTTGTTGCGCCCCTTGTGGTGCATCCACGCCTCGGAATAGCCCTTGGCCTCGCGCTCGGCGGTGTTGGGGCTGCGCGTGCCCTGATAATAGCGGACGCCCGTCCAGGATTCGATAGGCGAATATTTGGACAGATCGTGCGTCAGGCCCTGCCAGTAGAGCCCCACGCGGAAGCAGCCGCGGCGCACGAGCCTGCGGTGATGCGTGATGGTTTTGAAATGCTTCCAGACGTTGCGCACGGCCCGCGCCCCCTTTTTTGAAAATTCTCCACATTTATATTATAAATACTCCGGGATGAAAATGCAACTGCCGCGTTTTTCCCGCGCAAATCGCTCTGTTTGTATCGAAACTAAACAAGCGATATAGAATTTTCTCGCTTGTTTTTGTGCTGTATGCACAGTTTTTCAGCTTTCGTGTTAAGATTTTAACGCACTCTTCCCGCTTCTTCACAGCACCTGAACACCATTTTCTGCCTGCTCTTGATATAATAAAGGCATCCCGAAGGGGATAGAAAGAGGAGGAGAATATGAAAGAAAAGAAGAAACTGTCACTGTCCGTATGGATCTTTATCGGCATGATCGCTGGTATTCTCGTGGGCCTGTGTTTCCTGAAAAAACCGGAGTTCACCACGGATTACCTCAAGCCCATCGGCACGATCTACATCAACCTGCTGAAGTTCCTCGTTGTGCCCGTCGTTCTGTTCTCGATCACTGACGGCGTCGTCTCCCTGAAGGATCTCAAGCGCGTCGGCTCTGTCGGCCTGCGGACGTTCGTGTACTACATGTTCACGACCGCCATCGCCGTCGTCATCGGCCTTGTACTTGCCAACGTTTTCAAGGGCGCATTCCCGCTGCTCCAGACCACCGGTCTGGAATACGAGGCCAAGGAATCCCCCTCCGTCATGCAGGTCATCGTGAACATCTTCCCCGATAACCTGCTCAAGCCGATGGTAAGCGCTGATATGCTGCCGGTCATCGTCGTCGCGATCTTCTTCGGCGCGGGCATCCTCGCGGCCGGGGACGATGGCATCCCCGTCGGCGGCGCGGTCGCCAGAATGAACAAGGTCATCATGCAGATCATGATGATGATCATCAAGTTCACCCCGATCGGCGTCCTCTGCCTGATGGCGAACGTCGTGGCCGTCAACGGCCCGGCCATCGTCGGCAACCTGCTGATCGTCATCGGCGTGGCCTATCTCGGCTACATCATCCATGTCGTCGTGGTCTACGGTCTGTCCGTGCGCTTCCTGTCCGGCATGAATCCGCTCAAGTTCTTCAAGGGTCTGGCCCCGGCCATGATCTGCGCGTTCACCACCACGTCTTCCAACGCGACGCTCCCGCTGAACATCGAGTGCTGCAACAAGATGGGTGCAGAGCCGGAGATCAGCGCGTTCGTCCTGCCGCTCGGCGCGACGATCAACATGGACGGCACAGCTATCTATCAGGCCGTCGCGGCGATCTTCATCGCCTGCTGCTACGGCGTTGACCTGACGCTTGGCCAGATGGCCATGATCGTCCTGACGGCGACGCTCGCATCCGTCGGCACCGCCGGTGTCTCCGGCGCGGGCATGATCATGCTGGCGATGGTGCTCGAGTCCGTCGGCCTGCCGGTCGAGGGCATTGCGATCATCGCGGGCGTCGACAAGCTGTTCGACATGGGTCGTACCACCCTCAACATCACCGGCGACGCCACCTGCGCCATGTGGATCTCCCGTCAGGAGCAGCGCAAGGCCGCCAAGCTCGCCGCGAAGGCAAAATAAACTCACCTATTTCTTTATACTCCATCTCATGTCAGAAGACCGCCGGGAAACCGGCGGTCTTCGCCTTTTTATCAAGGCCGCACTCCTTGTAGGGGCCGATGCCCTCATCGGCCCACTTTTACGATTTTTCATCGCGCCAAAATAGGCGCCGTAGGGGCGACCATTGGTCGCCCGTTTTGTGCCCCGATTCTTTTCTTTCTCTTTTTGAGAAAGAAAAGAATCGCCGCGCCCGGTGAAGAAAAGAAAGAGAACTTCCGAAACCGCGGAGCGCTCCCCGTGCCGCCATCATGTAACAGCTCATTCGCCCAGTTTTGGTTGCCCGCCCCTGGTCACCTTTCCGCTGGCAACTACGTGCCGCACGCTATCTTAATGATGGCGGGCAGATAGCATTTTACGAATACGTTCGTAGCGGTGATGCTCTGGACCGATTCCTGAAGAAATCTGAATATTCTGTGAATTGTTTGCTTTTTCGCGCGGACTGTGCTAGAATGGAATGACTTTTGAAATCGCAATAGGAGCATCATCGCTATGAAACTCTTTGGCTCTGCAAAGGGCGGCGCGCGCGTCGCCAAACGCAGCAAAAAAACCAAGGCCGACAAGCCGAAAAAGCCGCTCAAGGTGCTGGCCGTCGTGCTGACGGTCATTCTCTGCCTCGAAGGGCTTTACTTTCTCTGCATCTATTCCAATATCCCGTTCATCAAAAAATACCGCACCATCTATATCAACACCGCCATGAACACCATGCGGCACCAGTGGCTTGCGACATATTTCATCCCGGCGGAGATCATCGATCAGGTGCGCTATGAATACGGACTCGAGATCGCGAAATCCGTCGGCACCGAGAGCCAGTGGGGCAAAAATGCCGGCGACACGACCACCGAACCGGAACAGCCCGGCACCAACCACATCGACGCCGAGATCGTCGAGCCGGAAGAGCCAGATCCCGAAGAGCTGGAACAGCAGGCGCGCGACGCCTTCTTCGAGCTGTTCTGGGAGCTGGATCCGGACAGTGTCGACGCCTACGTCGCCGAGCATCCGGAGGCGATCGCGAACGGCTGGGAGAAGTTCTACGTCAATGAGGCCGGCCTCGATCAGTCCGGCACGTCCATGATCTCCATCTACGATGAGCCTGTGCTCGCCATCGACGCGGAAAACGGCGTGCTGCTGCTCCGCATCCAGGATACCGGCTATCGCGGCGTATTGGCCGTGGGCAAAGACCCGGCAGCACTTTCCATCGAGATGTGCTCCACACTCGGCTCCTGCGGCCAGCTCATCGGCACAACCGCGGAGGAGCATGACGGCGTCCTCGCAATGAATGCCAGCGGCTTCCTCGATCCGGGCGGCAACGGCAACGGCGGCCAGCTCGCGGGCTATGCCATGTCCAACGGCGAGGCACACGGCACGCACTTCGGCGCGTGGGCCTACAAGCGCATCGAACTGCATGAGGACAACCTCTTCTACATCAAAGACGCGAACAGCACAGTCGGCGAGGGCTGCACGGACGCGACCGAGTTCCAGCCCGCGATGATCATCGACGGCGTGAAATATACCACCGATTACTGGACGGACACACAGCCCCGCGCCTGCATTGGGCAGTCTGACAAGTATGAAATTCTGATGCTCGTCATTGAGGGGCGCTATCCACTCGACGGCATCGTCGGCACGAGCGTCAACACCTGCTCCGACATCCTGCTCAAGCACGGCTGTATGCAGGCCATGAACCTCGACGGCGGCTCGTCGGCCATGATGTGGTTCGACGGGAAATACGTCATGCAGTCGTCCAGCTCGCCGCTGCGCTATTCCGGCGGCCGCCCGACACCAAACGCATGGGTCTATAAGCACGCGTCTGCCATCACCGAAGAATAAAGTCCTGCCCCGGCTTTGCAAAAAGCCGGGGTTTTATGTTTCCCATCCGCGCTTGTAGGGACCGATGCCCTCATCGGCCCGCTCTTCCGGTTTACACCGCCCCTCTTGTAGGGGCGGACGGCTCTGTCCGCCCGATTTGCGCCCCCATTCTTTTCTTTCTCTTTCGGAGAAAGAAAAGAACCGCCGCGGCGTCAGAAGAAGCCAGCTCCATTCCGTTTCCGCCGGGGCGGCGAAAACTCCATATCCGCTGGCTCCTTCTTCCTTTCCGAAAGCCGACCGCTGCGCTGGGACGCCTTTCGGTTAATATTAGAAAAGAAAGAGAACGTTCAAAACCTGAAGTGCATCCCGTGCCGCCATCATGTAACAGCTCACGCGCCCGGTCTTATTTGCCCGCCCCAAATCACCTTTCCGCTGGCAACTACGCGCCGCACGCTATCTTGATGATGGCGGGCAGACGGCTACCTGACGATTCCCACACGTTACCACGTTACACTGTTCTCGTCTTATGTGAGGCCTCGCATTGCTGTACGAAAAGGTTGCTATTTCTGTCACTTTATGTTATAATTTTGTTATTCTTTGATTTTGGAGTTGCAGCTATGGCGCAGTTGAAGCTATTCGGTTCCGCACGGGGCGGCGCGCGCGTCGCAAAACGCGGCAAAAAGGAAAAACCGGCCAGGCAGAAAAAGCCGCTCAAGGCGCTGGCCATCGTGCTGACCGTTCTGCTCTGCCTCGAGGGGCTCTATTTTCTCTGCATCTATTCGAACATCCCGTTCATCGTCAAATACCGCACCATCTACATCAACACCGCGATGAACACCATGCGGCACCAGTGGCTCGCAACGTACTTCATCCCGGACAACGTGATCGACAAGGTGCGCTATGAATACGGCCTGCAGGTTGCAGCGTCGAACGGCAAGGAGAGCCAATGGGGCAATGCCGGCGCGAGCGCCGAGGTCACGAAACCGACAGTCAACGAGATCGAGGCCGAGATCGTCGAGGAAGAGAAGCCCGATCCTGAGGAGCAGGCCCGCCTCGCGCGCGAAGCGTTTTTTGAGGTGTTCTGGGAGATCGATGAGGCCAGCATGGACGCCTACGTCGCAGAGCACCCGGACGTGATCGCGAACGGCTGGGACAGCATCCACATCAACGAGGCCGGCATTGAGGACGAGGGCACGAACATCGAGTCGATCTACGGCGAACAGGTGCTCGGCATCGACGCAGCGAACGGCGTGCTGCTGCTGCGCGTAAAGGGCAAGGGCTATCGCGGCGTATTGGCCGTGGGCAAAAACCCGGCGGCGCTCTCGGTCGAGACCTGCTCGACCTACGGTACCGTCGGCCAGAAGATTGGCGTGACCGCCGAGGAACATGACGGCGTGCTCGCGATGAACGCGAGCGGCTTCCTTGATCCGGGCGGAAACGGCAACGGCGGAACCGTTGCGGGCTACGCGATGTCGAACGGTGAGGAATACGGCTCTCACTTTACGCAGTGGGCCTACAAGCGCATCGAGCTGCGCGAGGATAACCGCTTCTACATCAAGGATGCTTCCACGCCGACCACCGAGGGCACGACCGACGCGACTGAGTTCCAGCCCGCGATGATCATCGACGGTGTGAAATACACGACCGATGTCTGGACGGACAGCAATCCGCGTGCCTGCATCGGGCAGTCTGACAAGTATGAGATCCTGATGCTCGTCATCGAGGGCCGTCTCTGGCTCGAGGGCATCAACGGCACGAGCGTCAACACCTGCTCCGACATTCTGCTCCAGCACGGGTGTATGCAGGCGATGAATCTGGACGGCGGCTCGTCGGCCATGATGTGGTTCGACGGGAAATACGTCATGCGCTCGTCCAGCCCGGACAACCGCTACAACGGCGGCCGCCCGGCGCCGAACGCCTGGGTCTACAAAGCCGCCGGAACCTTTGAAGAATGACTTGACAAGCGCACAAATCCTGCTACAATAGTGACGCAAATTCAAATAATATGAGGAGAATTTTACCATGAAACAGCAAATCAGACGCATCCTTGCGCTGGCGCTGGTCGTTCTGGCGCTGGCCGCGATCTTCACCGGCTGCGCGAAGAAGCCCGGCAAGGCCCTGACCGTCGACGTCACGCACGGCGACGGCACCACGAAGACCTTCACCGTCAAGACCGACGCGGAGAACCTCGGCGCGGCGCTGGTCGAGGACAAGGAGATCGGCGTGACCGGCGAAGACAGCGACTACGGTATCTTCATCACCACAGTCGACGGCGAGGCCGCCTCCAACGAGGAGCAGACCTTCTGGTCCATCAGCAAGGACGGCGTCGACCTTGAGGTCGGCGCAGACAGCCAGCCCATCGCCGACGGCGAGCACTACGAGCTGACGCTCAAAACCTGGTAAATTGAACATCCCCCGCCGATTAGAAAGGATCGGCGGGGGATGTTTTTAGAGAATTTACGAGATTGTCTGTAGGGGCGGACGGCCCTGTCCGCCCCTACAGGACGTTGCGTATCCGCAAGAAGTCAAATGCCCGCCATCATCAAGATAGCGTGCGGCGTTGTAAAATTCCAAATGGCCAAATTGTGACCCAGTGAAACGGTCACAATTTGGGAAGGAAGAAGAAGGCTGCGGATATGGAGTTTTCGCCGCCCCGGCGGAAACGGAATGGAGCTGGCTTCTTCTGACGCGATGGCGGCACGGTTTGCACTTCCGGTTTTGAATGTTCTCTTTCTTTTCTAATATTAACCGAAAGGCGACCCAGCGAAGCGGTCGGCTTTCGGAAAGGAAGAAGGAGCCAGCGGATATGGAGCTTTCGCCGCCCCGGCGGAAGCGGAATGCAGCTGGCTTCTTCTGACGCCGCGGCGGTTCTTTTCTTTCTCTATTAAAGAGAAAGAAAAGAATGGGGGCGTGAAAAAGGGCGGGCAGAGCCGTCCGCCCTTACAGACGTGAATCATGCCTCTCCCCTTGCGCGGCGGCTTGCAATACGCTATACTGGATGCAGAAACAAACTGGGAGGTCTTCGGATGAAAAAGCTCTCCGCGCGCCTGTGGCTGACCCTGATTCTGATCGGTCTGGTGGGCCAGTTCGCATGGACGATCGAAAACATGTATTTCAACGTCTTCCTCTACAACACGATCTCGACCGATCCAGGCTACATCTCAGCGATGGTCGGCTGGAGCGCCGCGGCCGCGACGCTCACCACGCTGCTGATGGGCGCGCTGTCGGATCGCGTGGGCAAACGCAAGCTGTTCATCTGCGGCGGCTATCTGCTCTGGGGCGTGAGCACGGCGGCATTCGGCTTTGTGACAGTTGAAAACGCGGCGAAGCTCTTCCCGGCGCACGCCGTGGCCGCGGCGGCGATGATGGTCGTCGTGCTCGACTGCGTGATGACCTTCTTCGGCTCGACCGCGAACGACGCGGCCTTCAACGCCTATATCACCGACGCCGTCTCCGAGGCCGACCGCGGCAAGACCGAATCGGTGCTGGCAATTCTGCCGCTCATCTCGATGCTCGTCATCTTCGGCGCGTTCGACGGCATGACGCAGCGCGGCGAATGGCGCAAATTCTTCGCCATCTTCGGCGGACTCGTCACGCTGACGGGCCTTGTGGGCTGCTTCCTCATCGAGGAACCGAAGCTCCAGCCGCGCAAAGAGCCGTATCTTCGGAACCTCGTCTATGGACTCCGCCCCTCGGTCGTGCGGGCGCACCCGGCGCTCTATCTGGCGCTTGCGGCGTTCTGCGTATTCTCCGTCGCGGTGCAGACCTTCTTCCCCTATCTTATCATCTATATCCAGAATTATCTGAAAATTGAGGGCTATGCCATCGTTCTGGGTGTCGTCCTGATCGTGGCCTCGGCAGTCAGCGTCCTCTTTGGCCGCGTGATCGACCGGGTCGGGCCGCTGCGCTTTACGCTTCCGGCGGCGCTCGTGATGTTCGTAGGACTGATCGGGATGTTCTTCGCGCGCGGGATGCTTGCGGTCATCCTCGCGGGCTGCGTGATGATGAGCGGCTATATGCTCGTCACGGCAGCCCTCTCCGGGGAGATCCGCGACCGGACGCCGGAGGGCAAGGCCGGGCATTTTCAGGGCATCCGCATGATCTTTGGCGTGCTGCTGCCGATGATCCTCGGCCCGGCGCTCGGCGCGGCGGTCATCCGCAATTCCGACAGCACGTATGTCGAACTCGGCGTGGTCAAGACCGTGCCGACGCCGGGCATCTTCCTCGCGGCAGCGGTGGTCTTGCTGCTGCTCGTGCCGTTCGTGCTGGCGCTTCGCAAACAGGAGGGAACATCATGCCAGAGCTGAAAACCGTCTGGGGCGAAAACCTGAACCCCGACTCCATTCTGCCCGAATATCCGCGCCCGCAGCTGGTGCGCAACAGTTATGTCAACTTAAATGGACGCTGGGACTACGCGATCACGGAGTCGGACGCGGAGCCGGAGCATTGGGACGGCGAGATTCTCGTCCCCTTCTCCCCCGAGGCGCCGCTCTCCGGCGTAAATCGGACACTGCTGCCGGAGCAGACACTCTGGTACCGGCGGGAGATTCAAGAGACGCGGCGCGAGGGACAGCGGCTGTTGCTCCACTTCGGGGCCATCGATCAGGAGGCAAAGATTTATGTAAACGGGAAGCTCGCCGGGGCGCATCTCGGCGGGTACACGGCGTTTACGGTGGAGCTGACGGAATTTCTGACGGATGGGCTGTCGGTGCTGACCGTCGCCGTCCGCGACGGGACGGACACGAACGAATATTGCCGCGGCAAGCAGAAGACGAAGCGCGGCGGGATCTGGTACACGCCGCAGAGCGGCATCTGGCAGACTGTCTGGATGGAGTGGGTGCCGCAGAGCTATATCACAGGGCTGCGCATCACGCCGGACGCGGCGAACGGCTGCGTGCGCGTCGTGGTGCAGGCCGAGGAAAACCGCGCGTGCTATCTCCACTTTGCGGGGCGGCGCGTCGGCGCGTTCACGAACCGCGAATGCGTCCTGCGCGTGGAGGCCCCGGAGCTCTGGACGCCGGAGCACCCGAAGCTCTACGAGTTTTCCGCCGAGCTGGGCGAGGATCGCATCGAGAGCTATTTTGCGCTGCGCGATGTCGGCGTCGGGCGCGACGCGGCGGGGCATCCCTGCCTGACGCTGAACGGCAGACCGGTCTTCCACACGGGCGTGCTCGATCAGGGCTATTGGCCGGACGGCCTCTATACCGCGCCGAGCGACGAGGCGCTCGTCTGGGACATCCGGACGATGAAAAATCTCGGCTTCAACATGCTGCGCAAGCACATCAAGGTGGAGCCGATGCGCTGGTATTATCACTGCGACCGGCTGGGCATGCTGGTCTGGCAGGACATGCCGAACGGCGGCGGGAAGTATGACCTTCTGGCGATCTCCGCGCCGCTCATCACGCGGCGGCACAAAAAAGACAACGATTATAAACGCTTTGCCCGGACGGACGCGGCGGGCCGGGCGGAATACTATGCGGGCCTCGACGAGATGGTGCGGCAGCTCTACAACTGCCCGTCCGTCGTGATGTGGGTCCCGTTCAACGAAGGATGGGGCCAGTTTGACGCGGCGGAGGCCGTCCGGCGCATCCGCGCGCTCGACCAGACACGCACGATCGACCACGCGAGCGGCTGGCACGACCAGGGTGCGGGCGACGTGCAGAGCCTGCACGTGTACTTCTACCAATACCGCTTCCGCCCGGATAAGCGGGGCCGCGCCGTCGTCCTCTCGGAGTTCGGCGGATACAATCTGCCGCTGGCCGGCCACACGTGGAACGACGCCAACTTCGGCTATCGCGGCTACAAGACGCCGGAGGCGCTCGAGGCTGCGTACCGGAAGCTCTATGAAACGCAGATCATTCCGGCAAAAGAAAAAGGGCTTGCCGCGTGCGTCTACACGCAGCTGTCCGACGTGGAGGACGAGGTCAACGGCCTTGTCACCTATGATCGCCGGGCCGTCAAGCTGCCGGTTTCGGCGCCATTTGCGCTCAATGCGCAGCTGAAGCGGGAATGAGTTGATTTTTCGATCCCCTTGTAGGGGCGGACGACTCTGTCCGCCCGATTTGCCCGCCCCAAGTCACCTTTCCGTGGGCAACTACGCGCCGCACGCGATCTTGATGATGGCGAGCAGGCGGCATTTTACCGATACGGTTTGTAGGGAGCGATAGAAGCATCGGTCCCTACAAAAACAGGAAGGCAGCCGAATGGCTGCCTTCCTGTTGTTATTCAGCTGCCCACACAGCGGAAATGGGATTCTGATACGGCGGCTGGACGTCGGCAGCGTAGCCGTTCGCCAGGTCGAGCGTGCTGTCGTAGATGCCGTAGTATTGCAGCGCATCATCCGCGTAGACCGAGACGGAAAGGCCGCAGCCGAGGCCGTAATGGTGTCTGGACGGATATTGCTCGCCGTCCTGAATATCGGAGCGCGAATTGCAGACGATGGCGAGCCGCCCGTCCTGCCACGCAAAGTCGCGGTTCTGTGTGCTGTACCACGGCAGATATTCTTCGTCCTGCTCGATGTCACTGAATTTGACGTGCAGCGCCTGCTCGAGCAGGCCGTCCTCCGTCAGCGCGTAGAGGAAGAACTCGTTCGGGAAGCGAACGAACTGGAAATCCGGCCCGTCCGTGCGCTCCCACCAGTCGTCCGGGCCAAACGCCCCGACGACGATGCGCTGCAGCTCCGCGCCGCTGGCCGCATCGAGCACATAGAGGACGTAATCTTCACCCTCGATCGTGTGCAGGAAGATGCGCGTCCCGTCGCCGCTGGCCGCGAGATAGGAAAGCGTGATCTCCGGGTCAACCGCGTAGATACACTCGAGTTGGTCGGCAAAGACATCGTAGTTGTGCCAGCCGTCCTCCTGCCCTTTATAGGGTTCATCCGTGTCCACCCAGCCGTAGGGCAGCCGGTAGACGCCGTAGCCGCCGGGGACGCGGCTGGTGTCGACGAGGTTTCCAAGCTGCGTGCGGTTGGAGAAGAAGAAATAGAAGGCGTCGTCCGTTGCGACGGATTGGGTATAGAAATCGAAGCTGTCGCCCTGTTCTGTGCTGCTCATTCCGACCGACGAGCCGCCGTTCACAGACTTTCCTACCTCGACCTCGAGATACTGGTCGTCCAAAACAGGGATCTGGAAATAGTCCTGTATGCGCGTCATCGCGTCCTGCTCCGGCCCAAGCTGATACGTGGGCTGCATGCCGTAGAACATGTCCGGCAGGACGATGTTGCCATCCAGCGGATACGTCTCATAGTAGTCCGCCACGCGGAGCAGCGCCGAGGCCGTCGTGCCGGGCTGCACCTTGTCCTCCAGCGCATTGACCGCCGCAGCCAGCGCGCTGTCCTGGTCGAGATCATAGCTGACCAGCATGCCGTCCCAGATGTTGAGGCTGCGCACTACGCCAGAATTGTTGTTCCAGTAGCGGTCGTGTTCAAACGTATAGTCCGTATGGGCCGTGTAGCTGGACTCCGTGAATGACAGCGTGCTGGCCCAGTGCAGATAGTTCCGATATTGCTCGTGGAGCGCGACGGTCAGGCCGTCGGCAGCCGCCGGGTCGCCGTAGACCACGCGCTCGGTGAACGCGACCTGATCCTTCGGCGCGTCCATGGCGCACGCAGCAAAGACAGCGGACACACCGAGCAGCAGCGCGAGCGCGAGCAGCAGGATGGGATATTTACGCATCGGTGTCCTCCTTCCCCGTGAGGTCGGAGAGGGCGCGGCTGACGCGGTCAGACTGGTAGTGGTAGCTCGACTTGACGTAGTCCATCAGCGTCTGGCCCTGTTCCTCTAAGTCGCTCAGCTGTGCGTCGCCGACGATCTGCCCCTTGTGGAGCAGCACGGCGCGGCCCAGAAAGCCGGAGGCCTCTTCGATGAGGTGCGTCGAGAGGACAATCGTCTCGTTCGGCTCTAAAATTCCAAGCAGGACTTTATAGAAATCCTCGCGGTTGAAGACATCGTTGCCCGCAAACGGCTCGTCCATCAGGATATAGTCCGCGCCCTGGCAGAGGGCCAGAATGACCTCGAACTGGTTCTGCTGGCCCGTGGAGAAGCTGCGGATGGGCTTGCTCTTCGGCAGGGCGAAGAAGTCCATCAGGCCGCGAAATCGCGTTTCGTTGAATTTCTCAAAGTGCGCGGCGTAGAAGTCGCGGTGATCCTCGGCCGTGAGGCCGGGGAAAAAGCTGTGCTCGCATGTCGCGAACGAGAGGCGGGCGATATTCTTGCGCGTGATGGGCGCGCCGTCCAGCGTGATGTCGCCCTGATAGTGGATGAGGTTCAGGATCGACTTCAGCAGCGTCGTTTTGCCCGCGCCGTTCTCGCCGAACAGACCGACCAGTTCGCCTGGGCCGATGGCCAGCGAAACGTCGTCCAGCGCACGTGTCTTACCATAGGATTTGGAGATATGGTTTAGTTCGATCATCCGAAAGCCCTCCAGAACAGAAAATGTTCGCCTGCCGGGATGCACTGCGGCGGCGTCGCCTTGAAATAGATGAGGTTGCAGAGGCAAATGAGCACGGCCGTGAGGATCATCCCCGCCGCAAGACCGATCAGCGGAACAGCCGCACAGCGGCGCGGCAGCTCCCACCGGTCGGGGATGCGGCGCATGAGATAGATGGATTTTGATTCGCGGTAGAAGGTCATATAATTGGCCGCGATATTCACGAACGTAAGGATACCGTACACCACCGCGAGGCGGAACGTCCCGCTCAGGATCTCCGCAAGCGGGTCGACCTGCGCGCCGCTTCGCAGCAGCCGGCGGCCCAGCACGTCCTCATAGAGCCGGCTGCGCGCGTTTTCGTACCGGATGACAAAAATCAGGAATGAGCCGAGCAGCACGAACAGCGCGAACCAGAGCGCGAGCAGGCCGAGGTCGCGTTTGAACTTCGCGCCGGGCGGCACGAGGTCAGCCAGCGTCCGTTTCCGTTTCATCGTCGTCCTCCTTCCGTTTTCCGTTGTGCGCCGCCGTCAGCGCGAGGCCGAAGCCGATGGCCGTGACGATCAGTACGACGGCCAGCCAGAGGCAGCTGGCGTCCCCTTCGCCGAGCGTGACCGGCATCCGCGAAATGATGAACACCAGCGCAAACATCGGTGTGCCCCCGCGATTGCGATTCCGCCGCGCAAGACTGGCTGCGGCGCAGCTAAGCCCCGCGCAGACCATGTAGAGGATGTTGCGCGTCCAGATCACGGACTCGCCAAACGGCAGCAGCCCGTGCAGAAAGCTGTCCCGCGCCAGCATCAGGAATACGCCCTGCGGGCCGAGGGCATAGCCCGCGCTCCGCTGATAGACGCACGCGAGGCCGAAGACTGTCAGGATCTGCGCGCAGTAGAACAGCAGGAAGCAGAGCGCGGCGGCCAGCGCGTCCCAGAGCAGGAACGCGCGCTCCGAAATTTGCAGCCTTTGCAGAAAATAGCACGTCTTCACGCGCTTCGTATCCGGGCTGAAGCAGGTGATCATCACGGCGATGTAGCTCAGCACGAAGAGGATGCGCAGCGCGAGGATGCCCGGCCCGCCGCCGTTGCCCCAGGCCCGCTCGAGGCCCAGAATGAAGAACGCCGCAGTAGAAATTCCAGCCGCCGCGGCCAGCGTGAGCAGCAGCTTCCAGAGCTTTGCCCGGATGCAGAGCGCAAAGACGCTCAGGTGTTTTCGCATGACGTTTCCTCCCAAAATTCCGAAATGAGGCGCAGCGCGTCCTCCCGCGCAATGCCCATCTGCCGCAGCGAGCGCGTCACGGCCCGCAGCTCCTCGCGCAGCAGCGTCTGCCGCAGTGCAGCGAGCTTCCCTTCGTCCACGGTCACATAGCTCTTCGCGCCGGAATGCGACGCGATCAGGCCCTCGTCCTCCAGCAGGCGGAACGCCTTCTGCACGGTGTTCGGGTTGACACCGAGCAGCGCCGAGAGCACGCGGCGCGACGGCAGCTCGTCTCCGTCGCGGATCGTCCCGGCGACGCAGCCGCGGCGGATATAAGTTTGGATTTGCAGATAGATCGGCACACCGTCCACCGCGCGGAAGCCCTCAAAGGAGACCATTGCTTCACCACCGTGTCATTCTTGTAATACAGTTCATAACCGTATTATACCTGTAATACGGTTTTTGTCAAGCCGCTCCGCGATTTCCCCGGAAATTTTGTTCAACCTGACCAATTTTCGCATTGACAAGGCGAAAGCATCGGTCTATAATGAATATGACGTGAATAGCCATTCACGTCAGAATGGAGAATCCCATGTATAAAAAACTCGATCAGGCGGCGCTGGACGCGATCCTCGAGTGCGGCGTCGATGAATTTGCCCGCTGCGGCTTTCAGCCTGCGTCGGTGGCAAACGTCGCGCGCGCGGCGAGCGTCAGCGTGGGCGTCATCTATAAATACTTCGGCGACAAGCAGTCGCTGTTTCTCGCGTGCGTGCGGCACAGCCTCGAGCTGCTGGACGCGACGCTGCGCGAGGCCGTGCCCGAAGGGGCCGACGCGGAGACGAGCATCCGCGCCCTCGTCCCGGCGCTGATCGCCGCCGCGCGGCAGCACGGGAATTATAACGTGCTCTACAACGAGATCACCTCCGGCAGCTGCCGGGAATTTGCGCCGGAGCTGGCCCGCGAGATTGAATCGCGGACGGCACAGCTCTACACGCGCCTGTTTGAAACGGCGAAGGAGGCCGGAGCGCTCGCGCCGGGATTGGCGCCGGAGGCCGCCGCGTTTTTCTTCGACAATCTGCTGATGATGCTCCAATTTTCGTATTCCTGCGACTATTATCAGCACCGGATGCGGCTCTACTGCGGCGAAAACGCCGCCTGGAACGATGAAATGATGGCAGACCAACTGACGCGCTTTTTATTGGGCGCGATGAGAGGAGAAGGATCATGCAATATATCGTTGCCTACGACTTCGGAACCACCAGCGTGAAGACCTGTCTGTTTTCCATCGACGGCGGCATCCGCATGGAAGCCAGCGCCTATGCCCCCTACGGCCTCTACATCCTGCCGGACGGCGGCGCGGAGCAGGACACGGACGAATGGTGGGCCGCCATGTGCAGCACCACGCGCGCCGCATTCGAGAAAACCAGCGTCCGGCCCGAGCAGGTGACGGGCATCTCGTTCTGCTCACAGATGCAGGGCATGGTGCTCGTCGATGAACATGTGAACGCGCTCCGCCGCCCGATGAGCTATATGGATCAGCGCGCGGGCGCGGAATTCCGCGCGTGTCAGACGCGCGGACTGACGATCTCGGGCGTGAACGCGGGGATGATGCTCCGCAGTCTGGCCGCGACGCATGCCGCGTCGACGAGCGTGAAAGATCCGCTCTGGAAATACAAATGGGTGCAGGCGCACGAGCCAGAGGTCTTCCAAAAGGCGCACAAATGGCTCGACGTGAAGGAATATCTGATCGCGCGCTGCACGGGTGAATTCGTCATGACGCGCGACTCGGCCTATTCCACGTTTCTCTACGACACGCGGCCCGGCCATGAGGGCTGGAACGATTCCCTCTGCAAGATGTACGGCGTCGAACCGCGGCACCTGCCGCGCATCATCGAGTGCCGTGATGTCGCTGGAACACTCACCGCGAAGGCCGCGGCGGAGCTTGGCCTCTGCGAAGGAACGCCCGTCTATGGCGGTGGCGGCGACGCGACGCTCATCGGCGTCGGTGCGGGCGCGACCGAGGTCGGCCAGACGCACATCTACTCCGGCACGTCCGGCTGGGTCGGCACGGTGATGGATCATCAGGCCGTCGACGTCGCCGCGATGATGGCGGGCATCGTCGGGGCTGAGCCGGGAAAATACAACTATTTTGCCGAGATGGAAACGGCGGGCAAATGCTTTGAATGGGTGAAGGATCACCTCGTGCTCGACGAGGTGAACGTGTATCTTGCGAAGACCAACGTGGCCGAGAGCCGCGAGACGGTCTATGAGAGCCTCTACGACTATATGTCCGACACCGTGGCGAAGGTGGCCCCCGGCTCCGGCGGCGTGCTCTTCACGCCGTGGCTGCACGGCAACCGCTGCCCGTTTGAAGACGCCGCCGCAGCGGGCATGTTCTTCAATCTCCGCCTTGAAACCGGAAAGGCGCAGATGCTGCGCGCGGTGCTCGAGGGGATCTGCTTCCATCTTCGCTGGATGCTCGAGGTGCAGGAGAAGAGGACGAAGACGTCTGACCCGATCCGCTTTGTGGGCGGCGGGGCGCTCTCCCCTGTCACGTGCCAGATGCTGGCCGACATCACGGGCCGGACGATCGAGACTGTGGAAAACACGAAGGATGTCGGCGCCATCGGCGCGGCGATGCTCGCCGCGGTGGGCAGCGGCGCGTTCACGAGCCTTTCGGACGCGGCGAAGCTCGTCGCCGTCAACGGCACATACCGGCCCGATCCGTCGACCAAGGCGGTCTATGACCGGAACTTCCGCGTGTTCCGGAAGCTGTACGCGGCCAACAAAGAGAATTTTGCGATTTTGAATCGATTGGAGGGGTAAACATGGAAGAACAGGAACTGCGGAACATCGTCGTCGCCACCGGGCCGGAGCTGCTCCGCGAGGGCCTTGTCGCCCGGACGTGGGGCAACATCAGCGCCCGCGTGGACGACACGCACTATCTCATTACGCCGAGCGGCATGGATTATGAAAAGCTGACGGCGGACGACCTCGTCCTCTGCGACCGCGTGCGCGGCACGTTTGAAGGCCAGAACCGGCCGTCGAGCGAGCGCGGCGTCCACGCCATCGCCTACGAGCTGTTCCCGGAGGTCGGCTTCGTCATTCACACGCATCAGGTCTACGCGACGGCGCTGGGCCTTGCGGGCTTCCAGCGCGGGAGCTTCACGGGTGACGAACGGGTGCGGCTCGGGGGCGCAGCAGTCGCAGGATACGGCTTATCCGGCTCGAAGAAATTACAGGCCGGCGTCCGCGCCGCGATGGAGACCGGTGCGCACACCGTCTTCATGCCGCACCACGGCGCGCTCATCTGCGGGCGCGACCACGAAGAGGCGATGCAGCGGGCCAAACTGCTCGAGACGCTCTGCCGCCGCTGCTGGCGCGGGACTCTCACGCAGGAGGCGGTCCTTCCGGCAGCGCAGCAGGACTCCATGCTGGCAAAGGTGCGGCATGCGTACCCGAACGCCCGCTTTGTGACGACTGACGCGCTGCTGACGCTCGCGGCGCTGCAAAAACCGCTGCGCGCGCAGCTGGACGATATGGCGCAGATGATTGGCGTGAAGATGCCGTGCGCGGAGCCGACGGCGAGCAGTATTTCTGCTGCATTGCGCCACTCCCCTGCCGTCCTCGTGCCGGGGATCGGCGCGGCAGTCTCGGCGGAAGATCCGGGCGACTGTGAGGCGCTGGGTCTGCTGGCCGACAAGGCGGCCATCTCCGCGCTGCATGTGCTCGCACTCGGCGCGAAGGCTGACCTCGGCCTGAGCGACGCAGCGCTCCAGCACTGGGTCTACGTCCACAAATATTCGAAGCGGAAGGGGTAACGACGATGCAGAAAAAGAAAGAGGTCTGGCGCGCGGTCAAATTTGTGCTGTTCTCCGCCTCGGCAGGCATCATCCAGATCGGGCTGTTCACGCTGCTCAATGAGCTGGCCAAGTGGAGCTACTGGCCGTGCTATCTGATCGCGCTGGTTGCGTCGGTCGTGTGGAACTTCACGCTGAACCGGAAGTTCACGTTCAAAAGCGCCAACAATGTGCCGAAGGCAATGGCGCTGGTGCTCTGCTATTACGCGGTATTCACGCCGCTGTCCACGATTTTCGGAAACTGGCTGGTAGAATCCTGCCACTGGAACGAATATCTGGTGACAGTCCTCAATATGCTCTTGAATTTTGTCACGGAATACCTGTTCGACACGTTCGTCGTCTTCCGCGGCAGCATGGATACGAATGACATTGCGAAAAAGGAGGACGCGAAATGACAAACTGCGGCATCAGCCGTTGGGACGACCCCAACGAGATCAACGCGAGGCTGAAGGCTCTGACCAGCCAGCCGATCTGGGAGGTCACGGACGAGTATTATAACAACGTCATTCTGAAATACTTTGACGAGCAGTGCACGGGCTCGAAGGCGGTCTATGAGGAGTCGAAGGAGTACATCCCCGGCGGCGTCCAGCACAATCTGGCGTTCAACAAGCCGTTCCCGATGTGCATGGCCAAGGCCAATGGCGCATACCTCTACGACAAGGACGGCAACCGCTACATCGACTTCTTACAGGCTGGCGGCCCGACGATCCTCGGCAGCAACTATCCGGTCATCCGGGAAAAGGTCATCGAGCTGCTGAACGAGTGCGGCCCGGTGACAGGACTGCTGCACGAGTCGGAGCTGATGATCGCGCGGGAGATCAACCGGCACATGCCGAATGTGGAGATGTTCCGCATGCTCGGCAGCGGCACAGAGTCTGTGATGGCGGCGATGCGCATCGCGCGCATCGCGACCGGCAAGAAGCGCGTCATCAAGATCGGCGGCGCGTACCACGGCTGGTCCGATCAGGCGGTCTATGGGCTGAAAATTCCGGGCAGCCGCGCGCTGCTGGAATCCCACGGCATCCCCGGCGGGTGCTATGAGGCGACGGACGAGGTCCGGCCGAACGACCTCGAGATGCTCGAAGAAATGTTAAAGCGCAACCGCCTGCTCGGCGGGACGGCGGCGGTGCTCGTGGAGCCGGTCGGCCCAGAGAGCGGCACGCGCCCCGTTGCGCACGACTATAACGCGGGCGTCCGTGCGCTCTGCGACAAATATGGCGCGCTGATGGTCTTCGACGAGGTCGTCACTGGCTTCCGCGTGGCGCTTTCGGGCGCACAGGGCTATTTCGGCGTCGTGCCGGATCTCACGGTGTTCGGCAAGATCGTCGCAGGCGGCTATCCGGCGGCGGGCGGCGTCGGCGGCAAGAAGGAATATGCGCAGCTGATGGCGGCGGGCCTCGCCACGGGGAAGCACCGCGCCTACGTCGGCGGCACGTTGGCAGCCAATCCCCTCTCCTGCCTCGCGGGCTACACGGCCATCCGCGAGATCGAACGCACGAACGCCTGCGAGATCGCAGGACGGATGGGCGACCGGCTCTGCGACGGGCTGAAGGGTCTGCTTGCGCAGTACGGGCTGCCGTTTGTGGCGTACAACCAGGGCTCGATCGTGCATCTGGAATGCACGGGCGCGATGAGCTTTGACTTCTCGTCGATGTCGTTTGCAAAGTCGGCGATGGGACTGCTGAAGCACAAGGACATGATGTATGTCCGCAAGGATTCGATGGAGCGCATGGGCGCGGCCTATATGGCGAACGGCATCGTCACGCTCGCGGGCAGTCGCCTCTATACCTCGATGGCCGACACACCGGAGATCATCGACGACGCGCTGAATCGCTTTGAAGAGGTCTTCAAGCACGTCCAGAAAACGAATAAGGGAATGCTGTAAAAAAGAGGCCCCGATTGGGGCCTCCTTTGATCTCTCTTTTTACAAAGCGGGCGACCATTGGTCGCCCGAAAGCCTTCCCCTCCGGGGAAGGCATCCGCTGCAGCGGGGACGGGCCGATGAGGGCATCGGCCCCTACAGGGTACAGTGGAAAATCGATAGAAGCGGGCGGACAGGGGCGTCCGCCCCTGCTTTGTATCAACTATTGGTGAAATGGTAGGAATGGCCGGGGTCATAGGCCATGCGGTTGGTCTCGGTGATGAAGTCCATGAAGCGATTGGCCGCCGAGGTCGGCGTGACGCCCTGTAAGGTACACATGGTGACGGCGCGCGGCGGGATCTCAAAATCCGTTTTCAGCGGGACGATCACGCCCCGGCTCAGGCCGGAGAGCGAAAATTCCTCCGTCACGCAGGCCACGCCGAGGCCGATGCGCGCCAGCGAAATGAGCAGATTGTGCGAGCCAAGCTCGATCTCCGGATGGATCTGGACGCCATGCTCCTGAAAATAGCGCTCAACGTAGACGCGCGAGCTGGCCTTCCGCTCAAGCAGGATCAGCGGCAGCGCCGCGATCTCCTCCATCGTGTAGACCTTATCGAATTCCAGATAATCCGGCGCGGCGACGAAGATCGTATGCGTGTCGACGCAGTGCCGCACGCTGTAGACCGTCTCGTCCGGCGCTTCGCTGGCGAACGCAATATCCACCTGCCCGGCATGAAGGTAATCGAGCACCATGGACGTCGTGCCATTCAGGATGCGGATGCGGATGTCTGGATAGTCCTTGTGGAACGCCTCGAGCCGGGAGAGCAGATAGGTCTTCGTGACCGTGTCGCTCGCGCCGATGATCAGCTCGCCGGTCAGCAGCTGCCGCGAGGCGGCGATCTTTTCCTCGCCGCTCTGGAGCAGGCCGAGCGCGTGGCTCACGTATTCGAGCAGCAGCTTGCCCTCGCTCGTCAGGCTGACGCCGCGCGTGCTGCGCGAGAAGAGCCGGACCTGCAGCTGCTCTTCGAGCTGCTTGACCGACTGGCTCACCGCCGACTGTGAAATGAACAGATTCTGCGCCGCAGCGGAGATATTGCCCTGTTTGGCCACCTCCAAAAATACCCGGTATAGTTCCAGTCTGACCGCCATGTGCCTTCCTCCTATCAGCGTCACTAATGCCGTCCATTATTTTTATCTATTTTACTTATTGCCACACGTTGATTATAATGGGAAAGCTGACGAAAGTCCAGACATTTTTTCACGCAGGAGGCCCCTTATGCTCATCAGAACGCCGGAACAGGATATTGAACGCATCCTTTTTACCGAAAAGACCATCGCCGCGCGCGTGGAACAGCTCGCCGGTGAGCTGACCGCCAAGTATGGCGACAAGCGGCCCGTGCTCGTCTGCGTGCTCAAGGGCGCGGCCTTTTTCTACATCGATCTCTGCCGCTGCATGAACTGCCCGATCGACATGGATTTCATCGCAGTCTCCAGCTATGGCCTGAACGACAAGTCCACCGGTGTTGTGCGCCTGATCAAGGATCTTGACAACAACATCACCGGCCGCCATGTCATCATCGTCGAAGACATCATCGACTCCGGCCTGACGATGAAATATCTGCGCCAGCTCTTCTCCGCGCGCAACCCCGCCAGCATCACCACGGTCTCCTTCCTCGACAAGGAGGATTGCCACAGTGAGAGCCTGAAGACCGATCTTTGCGGCTTCACGATCCCGAACGAGTTCGTTGTCGGCTACGGACTCGACTATGCCAACTACTACCGCAACCTGCCGTATATCGGCGTGCTGCGGCCGGAGTGCTATCAATAAGTCTGCCTGAATCGCCAAATCCGCCTGTGCGGGTTTGGCGTTTTTGGTTGCTTTCCCCTATTGACGAAACCTGTATTTCATTGTAAAGTATAGGTACAATTTTTGATATAATGACTGCCAATATATACCCGGATGTATGGCCCGGGCGTCTCTACCGCAGCGCCAAAGCTGCGTCTATTGGAACACCGCCGCTTGAGGGGAGCTGTATCCCTTCGAGGGGCTTTTGGCAGTAGGTCTCTCTGGCTTGCTGCCGCTTTTTATCATATAGGAGGTACGTTATGCAGGAACTCAAGGAGCGCATCCAGAAGGAGGGCAAGGTTCTGCCCGGAAACATCGTGAAGGTCGACGGGTTTTTGAACCACCGTGTCGACTGCCAGCTCATGGGCCGTATGGCCGATGAATTCGCCAAGATCTTCGACATCAGCAAGGTCGACCTGATCCTCACCGCCGAGGCCAGCGGCATCGCGCTGGCGGCCGTGTGCGCCTACAAATACGGCATTCCGATGGTCTATGCGAAGAAGGCCAAGAGCGACAACATCGAAGGCGGTCTCTACAAGTCTGAAGTTTACTCCTATACGTATAAAAAGAAGGTCACGCAGATCCTGTCCAAGGAATGGCTGACCAGCGCGAACCATGTGCTCATCCTCGACGACTTCATGGCCAACGGCGAGGCCGTGCGCGGCCTGTGCGACCTTGTGTCGCAGGCGGGCGCGGAGCTGGTCGGCGTGGGCATCGCGATTGAAAAGGGCTTCCAGGGCGGCGGCGACCGGCTGCGCGGCATGGGGCTGAACTATCACGCGCTGGCCGTCATCGAAAAGGCCGACGAAAACGGCATCATCTTCCGCGAAGAGGGCTGAGAAACGCGCTTGGGGAAGCGCGCAGCCTGATTTTCAGCATCACATTATTGGGGAATTTTCTGATTTTTGGGAGGAACTATGAATAACAAACGTCCGGAATCCATGCAGCGTATCACCACGCCTGAGCTTGCGCAGGCGTTCATCGAAGAACAGCTCACCGCGCTTCGCGCCCAGATCGGCGATAAAAATGTCCTGCTCGCCCTGTCCGGCGGCGTCGACAGCTCCGTCGTCGCGGCGCTGCTCATCAAGGCGGTCGGCAAGCAGCTCGTCTGCGTCCATGTCAACCACGGTCTGCTCCGCAAGGGTGAGCCGGAGCAGGTTATCAAGGTTTTCCGTGAAGAGCTTGGCGCGAACCTCATCTATGTAGACGCGGTCGACCGCTTCCTCGACAAGCTGGCCGGCGTGGCCGACCCGGAGACGAAGCGCAAGATCATCGGCAAGGAATTCATCGACGTCTTTGCCGAAGAGGCCAAGAAGCTCAACGGCATCGACTTCCTCGCCCAGGGCACCATCTACCCCGACATTCTCGAATCCGGCCCCATCAAGAGCCACCACAACGTCGGCGGTCTGCCCGAAGACCTGCACTTCGAGCTGGTCGAGCCGATCAAGTTCCTGTATAAGGATGAAGTCCGCGTCGTCGGCAAGGCCCTCGGTCTGCCCGACAACATGGTCTTCCGGCAGCCGTTCCCCGGCCCCGGCCTCGGCGTCCGCTGCGTCGGTGCCATCACACGCGACCGGCTCGAGGCTGTGCGCGAATCCGACGCCATCCTCCGCGAGGAGTTCGCCAAGAATGGCCTCGAGGGTAAGGTCTGGCAGTATTTCACGATCGTGCCCGATTTCAAATCCACCGGCGTGACGAACGGCCAGCGCACCTATGATTGGCCCGTCGTCATCCGCGCCGTCAACACCGTCGACGCCGTCACGGCCGACGTGGCCGAGCTGAGCTTCAAGATGATGCAGTACATCGTCGACCGCATCACGCACGAGGTGCCCGGCGTCAACCGCGTCCTCTGGGACCTGACCCCGAAGCCCACTGGCACCATCGAGTGGGAGTAATTTCATAGGTCAAAAAAGCCCGTAAACACTGGACTTTTTGAGTCTTGATGCCCCTCGTGGCAACGATTTGGCAACATTTTCCCATTATTCAATCAATAATCGCTATCTGATCCGCAAAATCAGATAGCGATTATTTTATTTGTTCTCGGCTGAGTCTGTTTTATTTATTCCGCGCAGCCTGTCCAATTCGTCTCTGGTGCGCTCGGCTTTCACTTTGGGGTAGGTGTAGCGCCAATGGTCATATTCCTCTTTCGTGATCTCTCCCGCTTCCAGCTTTGCAGCTTCCGCTCTCCAAGCGCCCAGCATTTCACGCATACGAATATACCGGTTGAAATCGGCTTTATTTAAGCAAAGGCAGGGTTCCCCATTGATCTCCCCAATTCGCAGGTCGCCTCTGTCCTCCAAGACAAACAGCGTGTGCATGAGGCCATAATCGTTATCAATATCCGGAACAGTCAGTGCTTGAGGTGATACCTCCAGTACATAAGCCAGACTTTCCACCATACTTGCCTTCGGCGTTCGCGTTCCTGCCTCATACTGGGCCATACGAATATCAGCGGTACGCTCAGAAAAGCCAAGCTTGATTCCTAAGTATTTCTGTGTCATACCCCGCAGGTTGCGGAAAAATCGAATGCGTTCGCCAATCGCCATGGAAAGTCAGCTCCCATCTGTCAGCTTTGTCGAAATGAGCATAGCATATTCGTTTAGGGATAGTCAAGATAATTCTAAACAAAAAAGTTAAAATTTATCTATTCTTGGCTATTGACTATAGCATATTTGCTTAGTATAATAAGGGCTGCAATATAAACAAATTTGCTTAATTTCAATTAGAAAGGAGGACAATAATGAGCAATACATTTCTACGTGTCGAGGAAGTGGCGGAAGAGATGGAGGTTTCCAAATCCTATGCCTACAAAATCGTCCAGCGGCTCAACAGGGAACTGGAAAGCATGGGCTATTTAACGGTTGCAGGACGAGTCAACAAACAATATTTTATGGAAAAAGTCTGCTACAGCGGGCGAAACGAGCAGGAAGGAGAATAGACCGTGTCCGTTTATAAAGATGGAAAAAGCAATACATGGCGTGTGATCTACCGATACACGGACTGGACAGGAGAACGAAAGCAAACGCAGAGGCGCGGTTTCCTAACCAAACGGGAAGCGCAGGCTTGGGAGCACGAGCAGCTCAGCAAGCTCGTTTCCGATTTGGATATGACTTTCAAGAGCTTCGTTGAGCGTTACACCGAAGATATGCAGCCTAAGCTGAAAGAAAACACTTGGGCAACCAAGGAGCACGTTATCCGCACAAAATTGGTGCCGTATTTCGGCAAGCTGAAGATAAACAGCATTACACCGACGCAGATCATCGCATGGCAGAACACACTTATTAAAGCTCGGAATGAAACAGGCCAACCCTATTCACCGTCCTATCTCCGGTCGGTGAATAGCCAACTCAGTGCTATTTTTAATCACGCAGTACGCTATTACAATCTGAGGGAAAATCCATGCAGGAAGGTGAGCAGAAAGAAAAAAGGCCGCGAGATGCTGTTTTGGACAAAGGAGGAGTATCTGAAATTTGCCGATGCCATGATGGACAAGCCTTTGTCCTACTATGCCTTCGAGATGCTCTACTGGTGCGGCATCCGCGAGGGTGAGCTGCTTGCGCTCACGCCGACAGACTTCAATTTGGAAAAGGGCACGGTGTCCATCAATAAGACCTACAACCGCATAGGCGGGCGGGACGTGATCACTGACCCTAAAACTGAGAAGAGCAATCGTGTCATCTCAATGCCGCAGTTTCTTTGCAGCGAAATGCGCGATTATCTGAAAAAGCTTTACAGCATCGCACCCGACGAACGCATTTTCCCCGTCAGCAAGCACTACCTCAAGCACGAGATGAAGCGAGGCTGTAAGGTAACCGGCGTTAAACAGATCCGGATTCACGACATCCGGCACAGTCACGTATCTCTGCTGATCGACATGGGTTTCAGCGCTACGGCAATCGCCGACCGCGTGGGCCACGAGAGCATAGACATCACCTATCACTATGCTCACCTGTTTCCGTCCAGACAGGCGGAGATGGCAGATAAGCTAAATATGGAAAGGGGGAACCCGGAATGTCCGCAAAGAACAGGGACGAACACAACCGCTGGCGCAATGTGACCGTTGCTTTTCGAGTATCACCCGAGGAGAACACGCTGATTGAAACCGCC